>Ga0114934_10000403_pt1 | contig 26993 bp, 36 predicted proteins | sample 4SBtaG_2_FD_99695 | JGI IMG/M metagenome (GOLD analysis project Ga0114934, IMG submission 99695) | Deep subsurface microbial communities from Kolumbo volcano to uncover new lineages of life (NeLLi) - 4SBTROV10_white metaG | ecosystem: Environmental > Aquatic > Marine > Volcanic ...
ACAAAAGACCTAATAAATAATGTAGGTGACGCAGCAGAAACAACCAGACCTAGGGATTTTTATCCAAGTGAAACTATTACACAAGTTCATTTAGATTATTTTGATAGCCTTCTGTTAGATGATGATACACCAGATTTTATAGACACTGCTAGAATTGTTGCTTCTGTGTCCCAAGAAGGACTGCAGGCAGATGTAGGGCTTCCTGCCTCCAGTGATTACACACCCATCTTTACTAGACCAGAAGCTCCTGACCAAATCCCTAATTACCCCCTTGCTGATCCAGGTGATCGCGAAAGACTATTCACGGTATTTTTCTGTAACCCCGCTAATGCCTCCGTATCAGCTAATGGATTTGCTAACTTAATAAAATATAAAATATCTTTTTATGAAGATGCAACCATATCTAATGGTGGCATATTAGATAGTGCATTCTGTATGTCAGATGGATCCGGTATCGAGTTAATGTGTTCGGCTCCTTTCATAGATGCTGGTGTTACCAATTTAATCTTAGATTGGTTTTATATTGCAGACTTAAATACTGGTGAAACACAGGGTGATCTAACAGTAATAGTCAACGGGCAAGAGATACCAAGATTTGTGGCTGGCGCCACTCTCGATGCTTACTATGAAGAGATTCCTGGAAACAATAAACAGATCAAATTTTATGCGGATTTAAGCGGATCACCTATATCTATTGAAGTCTATAGGAGACAAGGGTCTGTGGATACCTCAAGTGAGAATTCACAAGATCTGGCAAACTTACAACAGTCGCTCGTTATAACAAGTGGTATAACCTTAGATAGGAAGAAATCTCAGAGGATACTAGCTGATTCTTCAGGTGGTATTTTTACGATAAGTCTACCTGCAACACCGTTTGTTGGCGATACTATACACATACAAGACTCTGTTGCTTCATGGGCAGCAAATAATGTGACAGTAGATAGGAATGGTAATTTAATTGAAACACTAGCCGCCAATGATATACTAGATATCGATAGAGGCTGGATCATATATGAATATTATGATGCAATTCAGGGCTGGATAACGAGGACTTAATGGCTAGACTTAGCGATAGAAAAACTAAAAATGATGATGTCAGCGGTCATACTCCGCCTGTTGGATCTATAATAGCTTATATGCCTGGTTATTATAGTGCCGCTGCTAATGGAGGTGGCTTCACAGAAGTCGGTTTAGCAAGCAACACTGTCACGGCATGTAACGATGCTTTACCGAATAACTGGCGTGTCTGTGATGGTACAGATATTAATGACCCTGAAAGTCCAATATGGAATGCAGTAGGTAGACATTTACCAGAAATGACAGATAGTCGTTTCATGAGAGGCGCTACTGCTTCTGGTGTTGCAGGTGGTGCAAATAGTAAAACTTTAAATACTCCACAACTACCTAGTCATAGTCACTCAGGTACAACGGCAGCAGCTAATGCACCTCACGCTCACCCAGGTACAACTGGTACAGCTAATGCACCTCACGGCCACCCTGCTGGTGGCGTACCGGGTAATAATGCACCACACGCTCACACACAGAATGTCAGTGCAAATGTATCACCTGGACCGGGTGTGAGAGCTGATTATAATACTGATGCACCATCAGCGATTTTCCCACAAGGTATTAACACAGGTACATCAAATGCACCGCACGGTCACGCAGCTAGCCCTAATGGAGCAGCTAATGCACTGCATAGTCACTCAAGTGGAGCAGGTACAAATAATGCACCGCATAGTCACACAATAACAACTAATACAACTGGTGCAGGGGATGCATTCGATGTGCAGCCAAATTATGTTAGCGTATTTTACATAATACGTATAAAATAGGAAAAACAATGGCAAGAACAGAACAAGTATCAGATGGATTAGTCGTAAAGCAGAAAGAACAGAGTACATCTACTTTTGTTGCCGATAAGAGTGTTACTGCTGCCCAACTATCAGATGAGGTATCTAACGGTCTTATCCCCATTGGTGCAGTGATACCAGTGATGACACATTTATCTGGTGCTTTTATTCCAGCTGCTACAGGCGTAGTATCTAAAGGTTTAATGCTATGCGATGGAGCTAGTATCCCAGCAGGCAACACGCTACTGGGTACCACACCGAATTTAAGTAATGATGCCTATCTAAGAGGATCGGGTGTAGCTGGCGCCGCAGCTGGTGCAAATAATAAAACTTTAAATACTCCACAACTACCTAGTCATAATCACTCAATTGTCGTAGATGCAGATAATGCCAATCACGGTCATACAGGTACAGCGGCAGCAGCTAATGCACCTCACGCTCACCCAGGTACAACTGGTACAGCTAATGCACCTCACGGCCACCCTGCTGGTGGCGTACCGACATCAAGCGCCCCAGTCAGCAGCTCGGGGAGAGGTGCTATTTATGAGCATTTTTGGGTTGGCGCCGTACCATCTGGACCAGGTGGCACAGCCACAGGCGGCCCAACGCCTGTAACAGCAGATAGATATTATGCACCGCACAGTCACTCAGCTAGCCCTAATGGAGCAGCTAATGCACCGCATAGTCACTCAAGTGGAGCAGGTACAAATAATGCACCGCATAGTCACACAGTGGTAGCTGATTTAGCTGACGCGCTCCACGCGCATACGGCAACAGCGGGTACAACAGGTTCAGGTGATTCTATTAATTTTGAACCAAACTATATCACGTGTGTATATGTGATAAGGGTTAGATAGGCAAAACATGGATACATATAATTTTACTTATAGGCGAGTTAAAGGTAAATGCTTGCATTGTGAAAAATTAAAACAAAGATCGTTTTTTAAAAAAATGATAAATGGTGCTTTTAATAGAAAAAAAATGCGGTCGAGTGCGGTGAAAGACTGCGAACTAGAGTGGCGGTCATTTGAAGTAGTGGGCCATGGTCCTGAAAATTATACAGAGTCATATGTGCGAACAAATAATGACGAGAAGACATATGAATCTGTTGATTCTAGTGACCGCAATAGAATGGTGTTGTATTTTAAGAATGGAGCACTGCAGACAATATCTGATTGGCGAGATTGTGAATTAAAATTAGATACAGATTGGGTATTATTTACAAAAAGTAAGATGGAAAGAGAATCCGGGCAAGATATTAAACTTGCCGTAGATGTTAAACAATAAATTAAGCAGCTATCCTGATACAATCAGGGTGTAAGTTTTTACATTAGGGGTAAAACGTGGCATTAAAAGGCTTTCTAAGCGCAGAAAATTATACAGTAATAACAATAGACGCCTACGATAAACAGGAAAAGCGTTTGGTTTTTATTGCAAGAACTTTCACAGATAGTACTAAAGTAGAGTTGTTGAGTGAAACAACCTTTAATGCGACTGCTGATATGGCTGGTTTTAGAACAGTGATATCTAAAGACATTACATCTGTGCCAGAAAATCCTGTAGAGGGGGATTCATATATAGTTGGTTCTACATCAGAAGCCCCCTTTAATGGAATGGAAGGTTGTGTTGCAGTGTGTGGTGAAAATCCAGGCGACTGGATGTTCTTTAGCATCGTCGACGGTGAATGTACATATGTAACTGATGAAGATATGTATTATATGAGAAAAGATGGTTCCTGGATGCTACCTAGTTCAGAAGATATGACCCCTGCAAAATGGGATTTATTATTTGATCCTAATATATTTGAAGCAGCTGGCGCCAACCTAATACAGGCAATATATACTTATTTAAAAACTACGCCGCAATTTTCACATACAGTTGATGCTTAAGAGGATTTTATGCCACTAATTTTAGGAATAGATAATCTGGTTTTAGATCCAGCTACGACTTTCGGTACGGTGCCAGTTGGCGCTATTTTACCAGTTATGTCTAACATAACGGGTAGTTTTACCGTACCAGCTACAGGCGTTGAAGATGGCGGTTTCATGTTATGCGATGGTGCCGCGATACCAGGTGGGCAATCTATGTCAGGTAGTACACCAAATTTATCAGACGGTAGATTCTTAATGGGATCTAGCGTCGCCGGTACTGCAGCAGGGGCTAATAATCAAACCCCCACTGGATCAATATCTAGTTCTTTTAGTGGAGCCGCTGTAGCTAGAACAGATTTTTTTAAAAACGCAACCTATACACCGAGTGGTAGTGTATCAACTACAGTAACTTTTAATAAAAATGTTTTAAATACAACTTCTCATCAAAGCGCACACGCGCATGTTTTAACCAGTAGTACTTTTAACAACCTGGTTGTTCAGGGTGTTACCAGTGGTGGTACAAATAAGACAGTCAATTCGACCATACAACCATCATCAACATACACTGCAAGTTCTGATGGGAGATATGCCAGTTGGGTCTCATCGACTGCAGCAACAAGTGAGAGTTCGAGTTTTTCAGGGTCAGGTATTAATATCCGAAGCACATTCGGTAACACAGGTAGTTATGTCCCTAGCGGGTCAATTAGCGGTAGTTTTACCGGTGCATCTAGAGATATTAGACCTAACTACCTAAGCACAGTTTATGTAATAAGGACAAAATGAGGAAGATATGGCAATATTAAATTTCATAAATACAGGTAGCTATTCCACGGTCGAAGATGTCCACTTAGATAGAAGACAACCTAGAGTTTTATTTAACTTAAACGTGTATCAAGATGCTACTAAAAAAGTAATGCTACACTCGATACCGTATACATTAGATGGATCAACAGATATTCTTTCTGTAGGTGGAGAGGTCAGTACTCCACTAGACGGAAATGGTGGGCTAGATATAGCAGCATTAGAGATATCGGCAGTACCAGTAGTGTTACTTGGATCGGGATATGATGACCATGTATTTACAAATAAAGCAGGCACGTGGACAGTAGATGCGCCGTTTGAGAATATGGTTGTATTTAGATCTGATCTGTCTAAATATTTTATATATGATGGTGACGAATTAGTAGAGCAACCTGTTGATTTTTTTACATCTAGCGAGTTTGATTCTAACTTTAGTATAACCGCTATAAGCGGTAACGATACAAATATAATTAAACAAATATACGTTTACTTATTAAACAGAAGTGACTTTTCTGGATCAATAAGCGACTAATGGAGAAAAAATATGGCTATGCTTAATGCATTAAAAGCAGGTACATACAGTGTTATCAGGATTACTAGATTTAGTAAGCACGATAAAGAAATGAATTTTACGGTGGATATTTATACCGATAGCACTAAGGCTAAACTGTTAACATCTGTAGATAAAACTATATTGAACCCCGAGCTAGATGAAGTTTTAGCTGATAGAGGGATTAGTGATGCGCCGGCCAGTCCAGTATATGGCGATGAGCACTTAGTTGGCGAATCCCCTGTTAATGGATTCTCTAGTTTCTCTATTGGGGAGAAAGTTAGATGGACTCAAGACGGTGCCCTAGATGGCAATGGCGATCCTATAGATGGTTGGGTTGTTGTAGGATCACTATCAGACGCTACTATTTATTACGTAACATCTGAGGATAAATATCTTAAAATAAACGACGGTGCCTGGTTTGAACTATCTAATTATTTTGGATCAACTAGGTGGGATACATATTTTGATTCAGCTGTATTGGATCAAGCAGGTAAGAGCCTGCTTACTTGCATATACGACTTTTTAAAAACAACGCCAGAATTTATAAATACAGTGGACGCTTAATCCCTAAAAACACAACTAAGAAAATGCATAGTGGGTACAACTACTATGCATTTTTATATTTAGGGAGCCAATGTGTCACGCAAAATAATAATCTACGATGATTTCTACAAAGATCCTGACTATATCAGGTTTCTTGCAAAAGAAAATATATCACTACCGCTAGTATGCTCTGATTTTAATGAATTAGCTGCAAGTATCACTGGTGCTATAATCAACAGTATAAGTACTAATCATGGCTGTTTTCAACTAAATAATAAGTCACCTGAAGTAGAAAAAATAACATTCAATACAGAAAATAAATGGACATGCTTACTGTTTTTAACAGAAAATTGCAGTAACAAACAGAGTAATGGTGTAACTTTTTGGAAAAATAAAAATAGCGAATATGCAGGCAGTAAGAGTGTAGAAGATACTGTAAATGCCAGTGATATAATAAACGGATATGTAAATAAAACACAAAAAACCCAAATAGAAATAGATAAAAAACAGTGGAATAAAGACGTCTTTATTCCAGGTAAATATAATAGGGCTGTCTTTTTTAGATCAGAGTTGTTCCACTCTATTAGTAAGGGATTCGGAAAAAACTTTGAGAATGGGCAATTAATACAAACTTTCGCTTTCGGTGATAACAATGAGTCTAATTAATTTTGATTCTAAAATGCTGAGTTATAGCATGGAGCGCAAAGAGGGATTAATAGATCCAGACTATGCAAAACAAATTAACATTTATAATAGAACTATAAACACACATGAATGTGAAGATTTTGGAGATGCTATAATGTATTTTCATAATGTAGTGGACAGCAAAATGTGTGAACATATTATAGAACTGTGTTATCAGGTTGCTAATTGGGAAAAAGCTATAACAGTTGGAGAAGGGACAGGGCAGATGTCAGCGAAAAATAGCCCAAGACAAAATGACACATGTAGGATCTCAGGGGATGATAGACTGTTAGAGGTTGATTCATACATACATCGCGCCATGTCTACAACACTAGCAGCTTATTTTAATAAGCTAGGTGTAGGTAGTGCCACCGATGCAGGTATCACAGAGGATGAAGGGTATAGTGTATTACGTTATTCCAAAAATGGCCACTACAAGAAGCATATAGATTATAGTAGTTTTTCAAACCCTAATAGCACACCAACTATACGCGCCGTGTCTGGTTTAATATATTTAAACGATGACTATGAGGGCGGAGAGATACACCTTGATAGACAAAATATAACAGTTAAACCCACAAAAGGGGGAATAATATTATTCCCCTCTATATATACACACCCCCATGCATCTTTAGACATAATTTCTGGTACCAAATATTGCATAGTAACTTGGTGGAAATAATGAAATTCAAAGTATTAGTTATAGATGATTTCTATGATAAACCTGAACTAATTAGAGAAGAAGCGCTGCAAGCTGATTTTCTAACGGGTGGCACTTATCCAGGCAAAGATAGCAATGGTGATAAATTTACGCAAGACATGATTGTCAAATTTGGATCTATAATGGGGAGACCGCTATACCCCATGAGTAATACCGGCAATTACAGATTAAGCTTAAAAGGTGATAAGGCATCTAGGCATATACACTTCGATAGTAACGTATATGTTGCAAGCATATGTCTAACACTGGATAATGATTGTAAGGGCGGTGTAGCGCTCTGGAAACATAAAGAAACAGGTATAGAAGACATACCATTGAAGGATAGCGATATAGAAAATAAATATGGAATAAACCATTCATATTTAGAGAATGAAATAGTGTTAAAACAAGGTGTAGATGAATCTAATTTTGAACAAACTACATATGTACCATATAAATTCAATAGATGCGTAATACTCTACGGTAGACAATTCCATTCTCCTTATCCTCAAGGATGGGGAGATAGTCCGGAAAATGGTAGATTAACTCAACACTTCTTTTTTAAACCTGTCTAATCTTCTGTATCCTCAAAAACGCCTTCAAGAAATAAACTACCGATATCTATATGAAAGACTTTATCGCTAAACATATGCTTACCAATATAAAAACTAGACCAAGTTATTGTTACAGAATCAACTCTCAAATCTTTCCAATTCTCAGTATCATGTTCATTATTCCATTGTATAGATATATCTACATCTGGGTCAATCGCCTGAAGCCTACTTTCAAGAAAACCACCTAATCGTGACAAGCCAGAATCAAACTCAATTAAGCTATCTCCTACTTCTTCTCTTAGTTTTTCAAACTCTTCTATAAACTCTAACACGATAGTTTTAGGTCCAGCGCGTTTAGCGGATTTAGTTTTAAATATTCTATTTTTAGCTACCCTGGCTTTTATTAGATCTTTTATGCGTTTTTTGTTTGACATGGTTTTATACTCTTTAAAAAGTGTGAGGCAAATTCTTTCTTCCCAACGGATTTCAATAGATCATTCCAATCCACGTCATCTTCCATTGTCATATTAAAATGGGTTGCAGCACCAGCATTCACAGCTTTACGCAACATCTTAACACCGGCTTTATCAGAATCTGGGGCAATGATAATCTTTATTCCCCGCTCTTTTAATTCTATCAGGGTATCGATGTGATGCTGTGATAAACCAGACCCAGAACAAGCAATACACTTCCATGGATTATCTAGAATATGAGGGTACAGAGGGGCAATAGCCTGCTGTATCGCGAGAGCATTAAACGCACCCTCAGTCACAATAACTGCTTTAATATTAGCGCCAAAGTTCTGTTGATTCCAATTATAGAATAACAAACCTAATCTGGTACCTGGCATAGTATCTATTTTTCTTTCCTCGCCATCCTCGTCAACATATGGTTCTAAGAGACGTATCTGTGCGCCACAGAAGACACTATCGAAGAAATATGGAAATACTATACCTTTTCTCCATGTATCGTAATAAATATTATCATCGGGTTCAATACCTCTTGTCTTGAGGTATTCCATGCCCGGTTTAGCATCATTATGGTAAAGTGGGACAAAGGATTTAGGCCAAGTCATTTTCTGAACTTCGTTAGGTGGTGCCTCACGAAAATCAAAGTCTTGTTTTAAGAAATCTGTTAGAGACAAGCCAGCTTTCGCAGTGTATTCATAGATTGAATACCCACGCTGACACTTACCTACACAGTAAACCCACGGCATACTAGTATCAGGATCCATGTGCCAATGTAAACAATCGTTCTTTCTACCATCTTTACAGATCAGGCACTTGCGTGTGCTTATCGGTTGTGTCATCTTTACTACCCTTACTTAAATTATCTTCTTGTCCATCAGCGATACCAACTTTATCTTCAATAATATCAATTTTCTGTTGCTGAATCTTTTCTAGAGCTCCCCTATCTAAAGTGACAAATTTACCTCTATCAAATCCGCATGTTATTTTCATACCAGCAAAACCAAATCGATCTTTATGAATTATGAAGTCTGAAGTATGCTCTTCAAAATTAGGTACAATTTCAACCACAACTGTTGAGGGTTCATAGATATCTGGACAGTGCTTTATGCGATTATCGAGATCTTTATTGTTACGTTTACCTAGTGAATGAAGTTGAGCAAATACAACAATCGGGATATTGGCTCGTTTGATATACTGACCTAACCAGATACGGAAATTGTTAAGTACATCGTAGGATCCAGCTTGAGGATTCTTAATAGATGTCTTAATAAGTTGATAGTAATCAATCATTGCACAAGAATAATCGTGATCTTCCACCATCTCTAAAATCTTTTTAACGCCTTCAACTTTAGTTGTAAAACCATCTTTAAAGTTTACATCAACAACTTTAACGAATTTAGCAATATCTGGAAACAATATCATGCACTGTTTCTGTTGTGCTTTAGGCATTCTGCCTTTTTTGTATTCATTGAAATTATAACCAAGCTCCAAACTAGCTATCCTAAACATGACATCTTGTTCAGATTCCTCATTAGAAATAACTAATGATTTCTTACCCTGCTTCCACAATGGATGGGATACATTCGCGGCAACTGTAGACTTACCAGAACCAGAGTATGCGCATAGGAGGTAGAGATTTTCTTTAGTAAATGGGATCGCATCTGTCAAGTCTTGATTAACAAATGTTATTTTTTCTTCAAGCATCTCGTTATAATTCTTAATGCTCTTGAACATTTTCTCAATAGAATCTTTGTCACCGAACGATTCGAGTTCATCTAATGATATATCCACGTCGTCGGCTGGATCTGCTTGACTCATTATCTTTTTTATTTTGTCTTGTGATATAGTTACCAAGATTATTCTCCCAAATCAGTCGCAGAAAATGTTAATTCGGTATCGTCTTCAACCTGTTGTTCTCGTATTTTACCAAGATCTATAGAGGGAAAACTATCCGCATATCTTCTCTGGCGGAGGTATTCGTCTTTACTCATACCTCCGCCAGTTCCAGGTTTATCCTTTTGCTCTTCTGTGACAGGGAGCGGATAACGGAAAAAGAAAGCCTGCTTGGCTCTATCCGCTATAAGACGTTTCCAGTCTTCAAAAAACTCTTGCTCAGAGATACCCTCACCTTTACGTTTTTTAAATGTTAATTTAACAATATATTTAGAAGGCAAGTGGGCAGTGATAGCTTCTTTAAGAAAAGACTCTGCTAAATCAAAATCTATATTAGCATAGATAAAAGACTCAAACAGCTCATCAAAGTTATCAAGTAATGAAGAATGAGAGCGATCCTTGCTAACTAGCCCGGATTTCCACTGATCGAAAAGTCTTTCAGCTTGCTTTCGTTCTTTTGCATTACTGCTCATTCGCTAAACCCTCTACAATCTCACCACTTTTAATATTGGTGACACGGATTTTTGCACTAAGATGTTCACGATCGATATGTAACAATTCGATCCTATATTCATCATTGACTATGAATGGGCGTTTTTTACCAAGCCACCAATAGAGTGAATCTTTTAACTTGTTAGCATAACTGTTGAGCTTATCTGACATAGCGGACCTCCAAAATGAGTAGAATACACAAACTTGATGAATCTCCATCTATAAATATTCGATTCGGTATATTTTATACAAAGGATACATGATTGAAAGCCTCGATAGATAATAACACAATTAAGATAACTAGTGCTGATGAGAATATTAAAAGCTTTCTTAAAGATAATTTATCCTATAAAGATAAATCTAAAGAGTATCAGCTCCGTAGATTGGGAAAAAATCCATTCAATAAAAAAACAGCTCATTATCGCAAACTCCAATCTGAAGTTTACGGATCACTATACGAAGAGTTGAATGGGGATATCATTATACCATCTGGTTTCGCACATTTGATTGATATCGCGGATACGGAAGATAATAGGTGTGATACGGGAGATGTTATATCGCTACCTTGGAAAACTAAACCATTTGATATGAGACCATACCAAGAAGAAGGTGTTGAAGAAATACTGGATAACTGGAGAGGTTTAATTAATTTCGCAACAGGTCTTGGAAAAACACTGACTGCGGTACACGCTATCAGAAAGATAAAGCGAAAGACTCTCGTCTTATGTCCTAATGTCAGTATCGCTGATAACTTCTATGAAGAGCTCATTAATGCTTTCGGTGAAGCAAGGGTTGGATACTTTGGTGGTGGTAAGAAGAAGATAAGAGACATCACTGTTGGTATTGCTCAATCTGTCAACAATCATGTAGAGAAATTTAAGGAAGCAGGGCTTGGTCTTATCATCATCGATGAAGTACACCATATTCCTGCGACGACGTTCTTCTCTATCGCATCTGAACTGAATGATGTTGGTCGTATGTATGGATTAACTGCAACAGATTTTAGATCCGATGGCAAAGACGTTATGATTACTGCCGGTGTTGGTAGAGTCTTAATTAAAAGAGATCTTGTATGGGGTGTTGAAAATGGCTGGTTAGCTAAACCGTATATTATCGTAAGAAATATAGATACAGATGGTCGCAATTATAGAGACGATAAGCTCAAGAACTATAAAGCACATGTTCTGAATTGTGAGCAAATGAATTCCCGTATAATATCAGACTGTCAAAAATTCATAGCAGCAGGTAAGAGTGTATTATGTCTTGTGAGTGAGGTAGCACATGGTACTCTTATATCTGAACAGCTAGGTGTCCCTCTTGCTACGGGAATAGATAAGAAATCTACTCAATACGTCAAGGATCTGAATAATGGTAAGATTCCAGGTCTTGTAGGGACGGCATCAAAAATTGGTGAGGGTACAGATACTAAAAGAGTTGATGTTCTTGTCCTTGCTAATTTTGTAGCTAGCAAAGGACCATTATGGCAAAATCTAGGTCGTGGTTTAAGATTATATGGAGATAAAACCCATGTAATCGTTCTAGATTATTGCCCTGAGGGATCAAGTATGCTGAAGAGACACTGTGATCAAAGAATAGGCTTCTATAAAGAAATAACAAACCAAGTGGAGATTAGATAATGTTTACGATTAATGATAAAGACCTATTAAAAGCTACCATAAAAAATGATATGATGTATCCGCAGATAGATCTTAACAATGGTGGTAGTCCAAAAGATCAGATTGAGTATGCTATACGTATGTGTGTAGAGTCTGCAATAGATGCAATAGTCGATAAATTATATACCACAGGTGAATTTGAAAAGGATTTGGGTATAGATTGATAAATAGGAATAACAATGGAAATTGTGGCATGGATGAGCAGTATATTGCTCGCGGTATGTGCAATACCACAAGCAGTGCAGAGCCTAAAAGAGGGACACTCCAATGGAATGTCCACTCTATTCCTATGGGGATGGTTAATCGGGGAAATACTCGGAGCCATATACGTCATCTATTTATTTAATATCCCCTTAATATTCAACTACTTAGCCAACATAATAGCTCTATTGATAATAGTGCGTTACAAGCATTTTCCTAGAAAATAATTAAGCAAAATCGGGTATAATAGTATAAGACACGAAATGTGGAGAATACTATGCCTAAATTGGGCAAAAGAAGCAAGAAAAACTTATCTGAATGTCACCCACTTCTTCAAGAATTATTTGAAGAGGTTATAAAGCATTATGATTGTTCTATTATTGAGGGTCATAGACCTCAAGAAGAGCAAGATAAAGCATATCACGCGGGTAAATCTAAGCTTAAATTCCCACAATCCAAGCACAATAAGACACCATCTCTGGCTGTCGATGCTGTTCCATACCCAATCGATTGGAATGATTCCAAACGCTTCTACTTCTTTAGTGGATTAGTACAGGGTATCGCAGACTCACTAGGTATAGATATTCGATGGGGTGGTGATTGGGATAGTGACAATGATTTCAAAGATCAATCTTTTCATGACCTACCTCACTTTGAATTAAGGTCTACAAAAAGAAAACCTGGTATAATCAAGGCAAGCAAGGATGTTTTGCCGGATGAACCAACTGAAAGCGACATCGATATATCTCTTGGTGAGATAGAAGATTCGATCTTTAAGGATTAATAGTGTTGTAGATACATCACATCTTAAAACCTCCCTAACATCTCTAGTTTACTGTAGACTATATACTATATACTGGAGATATCAAAATGAAAAAACTACAAAAATTAAAACAAATACAAAAAGAATATGCGATCGAAATCCATAAACTAAAATCAACACGTAAAACATGCGAAGATGGCTATGTACCTCTACTTGACAACATGCGTTGGAATGCTAGACATAACCATATTGCATATTGTATGCTTCGAGGTAAGTCTTATGAAGAGATTGAGAAGAAGTGTCACGAACCTGCTAACATGGCGAGAGTAGAGAAAATAATGGAGGAGTATCGGGATGAAGATGTATGTGCTAGTGCGTAACGATTTATCTCCTGCACAGAGAATGGTTCAGGCCGCGCATGCCGTGGCTGAACTGGCACTGCTAGGGTGCCTTAAAGGATGGGACAATGAGACCCTTGTTATTCTCGGCGTGGATGATTTAAATACTCTACATGAATGGTATGATACTCTTCTAGATGTGCCAGGATCTGCATTTGCATGGTTTGAAGAACCATATTATAATGATGAAATGACGGCTATATCAGTGGTCTGTACCGATGGAAATATTGCAGCGTTATTCTCAGAGCTTAATCTCTGTAAGATATAACAACCAACGCGTATAGCTCAGGGGTAGAGCACCATGTGGAAACAGGTCAGTACCTTCCGCCAAGAAGAGAATAGGCTTGACCACGCTATCGTAATTAAAGATGTGACTATATACGTCGCGGGTATGTATAATCAAATTGAAAGCGGTAGTGAAAAATATGGGGGTCATTAGGTTCAAATCCTTTTTACGCGTTCCAATGCTCCTGAAGCTCAATGGTCGAGCAGGTGCCTCTAAAACACTTGGAAATGGGTTCGATTCCCATCAGGAGCGCCAAAGGAAAAATATGGCTAAAATCGATAGCAAACCAATATCAGTGCACATGAGTGATATTGAATTACAGAAAAGCCTAGGAATGACTCATAATATGCGTTTAGAAGATGCAATAATGATTCTTGCAAGACGAGTTATCCTACTAGAAGATCAGTTGGCTGATTATGGCTTACTAGTTCATGAGGAGAATGGTGATGTACGAATACAAAGCAAAAGTGATAAAAATAGTTGACGGTGATACCATTGACTGTAATGTGGATCTCGGGTTTTACATGACCGCAAAAATCCGATTCAGATTAGCCCGCATAGACACCCCAGAAGTTAGGGGTGCAGAGAGAGAAGATGGTCTTCTTGCTAAGCAGTGGTTGATAGATCTTTTAAACCAACATAATAATGAAATAATCGTTAGGACAGCCAAGACTGGCAAGTATGGTCGATGGATAGGTGAGATTATCATTGGCGAAATGAATGTCAATGATGAGCTTGTTAAAACTGGCCATGCAGAATATGTCACATATTAATATCTTTTTTTAAAAAAACTGTGGTATAATCATATTCTCGCGGAATAGAGTTCTGGGAACTCATCAGTCTCATAAGCTGATCTAGGTATGGTTCGATTCCTGCTTCCGCAACCAGGCGAGATAGCATAATGATAATGCGGCCCATGTAAAAATGGGAAAATCGAGGTTTAAATCCTTGTCCTGCCACCAAGCGACGAAGCCGAGCGGTGAGGCAGTCCTCTCATAAGGGACCAGTTGTGGGTTCGATTCCCACCGTCGTTACCAAATAAAATCCCACCAATTAAGAAAGACGTGGTATAATACAATCACTATGAAAACGACACTCCAAAATTTCAATTCCTTTAGATGTTTCTCAACATCGTATAGTAATTTATCGTAATTACTAAATAGTCGTTTTTCCAATTCCATAATCAATATAATCAATAGCGGAAACCGACTAAAGTTTTGAATGTCGTTTTTTTATTTATTGTGGTGTAGCTCAGTAGGTAGAGCGCCTGGCCGTTAACCAGGATGCCGCGGGTTCGATCCCTGCCACCACAGCCAGTGGGTCTGTAGTACTAAATAGGCTAAAACTCTCCGCTGTTAACGGAGGAGATGTAGGTTCGAGTCCTACCGGGCCCGCCAAAGTGAACGTAGCTCAGGGGTAGAGCTCCTGTCTGAAACGCAGGGAGTCGCTGGTTCAAATCCAGCCGTTCGCACCAATGAGAAGGCCGAAACCACTACTGGTAGTTGCAAGACACTGGAGGAAGGTCGGGACATCACAGAGTACCCTAGCGGATAACGTCCGCGCACCGTGAGGTGACGACTAGTGGAACAGAGACGAGCCAGTTAAGTCTGGATGAAACGGCTAAACTCTAGGGGATGCAACACCAAATAGACCAATGCTTGACCGTTACTCGCGGGATGTTGGAGGGTTGGTGGCAGTGAGGCGGAAGGTAACGACCGTCCCAGATAGATTGTGGTTCACGACAGAATCCCGCCTACTGGTTTTCTCTATCTTAACAATGGAAGGTATGCTAGCGGCCTAGCACCCGGTTTTGAACACCGGTACAGTGTAACAGCTGGGGGATCGACACCTCTACCTTCCGCCAATGGATCGGTCGCATAGCGGCGATTGCACCTGACTGTAAATCAGGCGGTTAATACCCTCGTAGGTTCGAGTCCTACCCGGTCCACCAGGTCCCTTAGCCCAATTGGTAGAGGCATTCGGTTTAAACCCGATACAGTGTGAGTTCGAATCTCACAGGGACTACCAGCAGGCGTGGCAGAATGGATATGCAGCGGTCTTCTAAGCCGTACCACGTGGGTTCGAATCCTACCGCCTGTGCCAGGAAGAGTAAGTCAAGAGCATCTGGGTACTGACTGCTGTTTGCTAAACAGTTAGGTGTAACAGCCGTGCAGGTTCGAATCCTGTCTCTTCCGCCAAGGGCGTGTATTCGGAAAAATTCTAGATAAGTGGGTTCGACTCCCGCCACGTCCACCAAGGCTCAATAGTCGAGTGATAAGACGCTCAGTTGCAACCTGAGAGATCGTGAGTTTGATTCTCACTTGAGCCTCCACTAACTTGGTATAATTCCCCTTATGACAGCATTAATGCCATGTTTTATATGTAAAACAGTACGAATCTACGGGCAATATGGATGTGCAAGAAAGACTAGTATGAAAATAACTAATGAAGAAAAATCCGTATTAAATAAAATAGGTGAAGCCCATAAAGCTTTTATGGATTTAGAACAACAACATCCGGATGATATAAGAGATTTTGTAAATGGTGTACATATCATGCAAGGGCTTTTAATGCAAAGAGTTGCACGCAGGGCAGATCCTGAATCCTTTCCATCTTATAAAACACAAGTGTACAAAGAGAACTTATGAAAATTAATATAATTGGTGATATAGCTGGACGGTACGATGAACTAATGCTTCTATTAGATAAGATGCCTGAAGCTGATTTAATTCTTTCTGTTGGAGATCTTGTCGATAGAGGTTCACAATCTAAAGAGGTCATTCAGTGGTTTATGGATACAGAGAATGCAGATGCCGTATATGGTAATCATGAAGATTTATTCGTGAATGGTATCATCCATAGAGATACATTTAATTGGATCCAGAATGGCGGTGGTGCAACACTAAGATCATATATTGAATTAGGCCCTGGCGAGGAAATTGAGGATAAAACGATTAATGATGTACATGTTCCTCAAGAGCACATGCAGTGGTTGCAGACGCGTCCAATGTATTTTCAAACAGATAACCTGTTTGTTAGTCACGCACCTGTAATAAGCCTTAAGAGTATTCCTGCAGATCCATTAAGTAGAAATGAACTCTTTATTTGGAATCGCTATGAGCCCAGAAAACCACAGGATAAATACATGATTTATGGCCACAATGGTCAATTCAAAAGACACAAGTGGGGCGACGGAACAGAGTTTGCAATGTGTCTTGATAATTCACATTCAGGCAGATTGACTGGTGCTCACTGGGATGGAGATAAAGTTACAGAGATTTTCTCTGTTGATTTTCCAGATAGAGATGATCACCCAGGTTATTATCACAATATCATAGCTGAGTAGCCCAATTGGAAGAGGCAGCAGGTTCAAACCCTGTTCAGTGCGGGTTCGACTCCCGCCTCAGTTACCAGGAGACTATGTGGCGATTATTAAAGAGTTACATGCTGAGCGCAAGGCATTAATTAAAGCAGTAAAGTGGGGAGCAATATGGGACAAAAAGAAAGTTGATGATATAGACCACAAGATAAAAACCATCAGGGGGTTCCTACTTACCATGTGTCGTCTGAAATTCCATGAAGATTATCCTTATAAAAACCAGATAGAAACCGAAGAATTTCTAAAAAATATTATGGAAACCATTGTTAAATGATTTTTTATGGTATAATCATTTTACTATGATAAAAACACTTCAAAAACAGATTCTTTCAGAACCTAAGGCTTGCTTTAAACAGTAAGCCTTAGGCCTTTTAATTCCCTTTACAATTCAATTAATATTCCCAATCATGGGTAGGTAGCACATGCTGGTAGTGTGACGGTCTTTTAAACCGTAGAGCGCGGGTTCGATTCCCGTCCTACTCTCCATAGAGGTTGCATGTTACCTCGTTAAAAACATGCACATGGGAAGGTAGCATATGCGGGTAATGCGACTGGCTCTTAACCAGTAGTGCGGGGGTTCGAGTCCCCTCCTTCTCTCCAACGGTAGTCGTCTAACGGCTAGGACGCCAGCCTCTCAAGCTGGTAATCAGGGTTCGATTCCCTGCTACCGTACCAGCTCTATTCGTCTATTGGTTAGGATCTCAAGCTTTCAACTTGAAGAAACGGGTTCGATTCCCGTATAGAGTACCAATCATAAAATAAATTTATTTTTTGTATAATAGATATCAAATCATTGGGAGATAAGATGAAAAAAGTATTTATTATAGACTTCATGAATATAGCATTCCGCAATTACCATGCATTTGAAAAAATGAAACTGCAAACAAAATCAGGTATTCCAACAGGAACACTATTCGGGTATGCATCGTTCTTAGTAAACCTAATTAAGAATGAGAACCCAGACTACATTGCGGTAGCAATGGAATCAGATGAGTCTTTTAGAAAAGATATCCTACCATCATATAAAGAGAATAGGTCTGGTAAACCCTCTGACTTCGAAGCAGAACTAGGAAATGTTGTAGGTATGTTTCGTACACTCGGTATTCCTTTATTTAAATTTAGAGGAATGGAGGCTGATGATGTTATCGGGATCTTAACAAAGAAGTTCCGAACTGATCCTAATAATGAAATCTTTATAGTTTCTGGTGATAAAGATTTTATGCAGCTCATTGATGATAAAACTAAAATGTACATGCCTAAATCAAGGGGTTTATACACAATCATTGGTAAGGATGCAGTTCATGAAAAGTTTGGGTGTCACCCTGAACAGGTAATCGATATCCTTGCATTGATGGGTGATAAGGTTGATTGCATTCCGGGTGTACACGGGATCGGTGCAAAGGGTGCAGCTAAACTAATTGCTGAATTTGGATCAATCGAAAAGATGTATGAAGATCCTGTAGCCCTAATGAAATCTACAACTAAATCTCAGTTCACCAAATTAATGGATGGGGAAGATGATGCATTCATGTCATATAAACTGGCTACGATCGTCACAGATGTCAATATCGATCTCAATCTAGAAGATATGGCATTCAACCCATCTTCTATCGAAGACCCTATTTTCCTGAATTTCTGCGATACATTCGAACTCACCTCAATAAAAAACAAAATCTTTGTCAATTTAAATGGCATTGATTGAGATTTTGTGGTATAATCGACTTGTTATGAAAAATGTATTCACACAACTTAATATTCTCCAAGATACGCATCAACGCGTAGATCTAGCTGTCCGTGGTATTGATGGTCTTCCGGCCATAACTATATCCGCGTACTGGCGCTAAAAAAACCCAGCAAATAACAACAACAAGTAAATAACACGGGACCGTGGTGAAATGGTATCACCTCTGTTTTGCAAGCAGAAGTTAAGGGTTCGACTCCCTTCGGCTCCACCAACAGATTGGATTTATTATGCAAACGATAGCAGTTAACATACACGTTTAATAGTACGATGGGGATTAGTTTAATGGTAGAACGAGAGGATTTGACCCTCTTAGTCTCAGTTCGATTCTGAGATCCCCCGCCATGGGATGTAGTTTAACGGTAGAACTCTGGGATCTGACCCCAGTAGTGAGGGTTCGATTCCTTCCATCCCCGCCAGCCGGTGAAGTGTTGATGGGTACACGCCAGGCTTCCACCCTGGAATAATGAGTTCAAATCTCATTATCGGCTCCATTTTTGTGGTACAATATTTGTAAACGCTCCAAGGAGAATTATGAAGAAGTGTACAAAATGTAAAACAGAGAAAGAATTAGAAGCTTTCCCTAAGGATAGTAAAGCTAAAAGTGGGCTTTATTCTAAATGCAAAGAATGTAAAAACCAACAAAAAAGAGAATGGTATTCTAAGAATAAAGACTTTGTTTCAAAACAGGATAAAACACCAGAACGACGCTTTAGCTTCGGTAGGGCAAAAGCTAAAAATCGTAATTTGAAATGGAATATTGAAAAAGAAATATTCTTTAAACTTATAAAGAAAAAGTGCTATTACTGCGGAGAATCAATAGCGAATGAAAAAGGATGTGGACTAGATCGATTAGATAATTCTAGGGGTTATATTATAGATAATGTAGTAACTGCTTGTGGAATATGCAATGGAGCTAGAAATAATTATTTTACTCCAGAAGAATGGAAAACAGCAATTACAGCTATTTTAAACTTTCGAAAGGCTAATCGAGATGAGAACACTAGTACTAAATGCAAGCTATGAACCCATACAGATGGTCGACTGGAAAGAGGCCATCACGATGATCATGAAAGAGAAGGCTGATATTGTATCAACGTATGCCGACAAGATGATCAGATCAGCATATGAGGCATTCGAGATGCCAAAGATTATTCGGTTACGTAAATACGTAAACGTTGCAAAGAAGGCCACAATCCTTCGTTACAGTAGAAGAAATATACTGATTCGAGACAACCACAAGTGTCAGTACTGCGGTAAGAAATGTGTGGGAAAAGACGCGACATTAGATCACGTACTCCCGAGTTCAAGAGGTGGTAAGTCTTCTTGGACAAATATTGTTCTTGCATGTACAAAGTGCAACAACAAGAAAGATGACAGAACACCTAAGGAAGCAGGTATGATTCTGTTAAGAGAACCTGTCAAGCCTCAGGCAGAGACAGGTACGTTCGAAAAACTGTTAAAGGAATTTGGTTTCTCACTCGATTTCTTAAATAGATAAACATGCCGAAGTGGTGAAATTGGTAGACACGCTGGTCTTAGAAACCAGTGCCCGCAAGGGCATGTGGGTTCGACTCCCACCTTCGGCACCAGGACTTGATAGTGTGGTATTGCACGCCGGTACACCATACCGGAAGGACAGTGAAACTCTGGTAAAGGTCCCCAGACAGGGACAAGGGTTGATGGTAACCCGCGGCTTTTGGAAGGCTGAGATTCCGGGTTCGACTCCCGGGTTCCTGACCATGGACTATAGTGAAACGGTGATCACGCCACTCTGATAAAGTGGAATTTCGGGTTCGACTCCCGGTAGTCCTACCAGTTTCGTATAGCTCAGTTTGGAAGAGCCCCATATTGGTATGGGAGGTCATTGGTTCGATTCCAATTGCGATACACAGGTCCCGTAGCTCAGTGATTAGAGCAGTGCTTTTACAAGGCAACGGTCGTAGGTTTGAATCCTACCGGGATTACCAATTCAAGATCTAGCCCACCTTGATTACGCAGGTAGAAATATCGCGGTCTATACGGGCATCATGGGTGATTAGTGAAATGGATTATCACGATGGTCTACGAAACCATTATTACAGGTTCGAATCCTGTATCACCTGCCAAAGCTTAGGAGATTTTATGGCATCACAAAAAGGTTCTCTATTTTAGTTAACAGCTAAAAAAGGAGAAATGATGAGTTACTTTAGACACCCGCAAACCCGTAATGAGAAGCGCAAGTGGTATCAGTTGAAGTGGGAGAAAAAGAGTGCGGTTTTAAAATCAGGGCAAGAGCTGCTAGAAATACAAAAAATCTAGTGGATTCATATGATGATATACATAAATCATACGGATGGGAAGTGAAAAGTTGGAAACATTATAAAAGATCTAAGCAGTGGGATAGAAGTGATATTAACAAGCTCCGGTAGCTCAGCGGTGAGAGCAGCACTCTTATAAGGTGTTGGTCGAAGGTTCGAATCCTTCTCGGAGTACCAGTCGCGAACGTCGGCGACGCAACTAGACGTGACATAGCTGGAGAGACAGCATCCATGCTCTTATAGTTCAGTGGTAGAATACCTGTTTTGTAATCAGGGGATAACAGTTCGATTCTGTTTAGGAGCTCCAAGGAGATTGGTGTAGTGGTAACACAACGGCTTCCAAACCCGTTGATGAGGGTTCGATTCCTTCATCTCCTGCCATATGGAATATGGAACTGCTAGGTGTGGTTGCTCCCCTGTCACGGGAGACGTTCAGATGGGTTCGAATCCCATATATTCCGCCATGTATCTGTAGCTTAATGGTAAAGCCGCCGATTGTGATTCGGCTAATGCGGGTTCAATTCCCGTCAGATACCCCATAATTCCAATACTACAATAATTTCCATCCTGAATATTATTCTACACACTACTATTCTTACTTACGGGCTTGCCCGTAAGTAATGTCCGCGCGAGCGCGGACGTATAGAAAAATAAAGATAAGATATAGATAGAGTACAGACAAGACTCTTCTATTATACCCGTAAGGTAGATTTTTACTTAAAATTATTTTTATTAGTATAATTAAATATGTGAATTAATTAGAAATCAATATTTAGGATAACCATAATGGACTTAAAAACAGAACAAAAAGAAATCCACAATAAAGTTCAAGAGCACCTTATGCAGCTTAGACGTCAAGCATTTCGCATTGGTGTCGAAGTATTACAACCAGGTGATACATATACAGTAAAGACTGCTGATGGTGAAAAAACAATCACTGTTGACGTTGCTGGTAAATTGCCAAATAAGAAAAATGTTACAGATGCTGGCTTTGATCTATTCACCCCTTATGATGTAGAGGTTGAATGGGGAAAACCCATAAAAGTACCTTTAAATATCCGCATGGAATTACCTGCTGGATCTTGGGGGCGCATTGAAACTAAGTCGGGTCTTGGTTCAAAGGGTATGCTGGTTTATGCTGGTGTAATTGATCAAGATTACCGTGGTGTTCCACATATCATAATGACTAACTTGAATCACTATGATGGTCCAATTAAGGTTCCAGCTAGCTCTAAGATTGCACAGATGACAATGAATCCGCATAATATAGAGTTCTTCGTAGAGCAGGTTGAATCTGTTAGCACGGACACTGCTAGAGGTGAAGGTGGTTTCGGATCTACGGGGTCTAAATAATGTCTTGGCATCTTATAAATGAGATATTCCCCAGTGTGGTCAGTTATTCTGTTAATTATAAAGCTACTGACTATCAAACCCTGGTTAAACCATACTATTTGAACAGTGTATGTTCAGATACTGCATTTAAGGCAGGCGATACTGGATTAATCGAGTTAAAAGTAACTCTTGTTCCAAGTCAGGGATCTTCTCCATTTGCGCCTAAAGCGCTTTTAAAATCTCTTGTACCAGATAATATGATGACGCATCTAAAAGAGTTTAATTCAAAGCGCGATGGAGATCGTTGCTTTGTAGATCTTTTATTCGTCTTTCCTGGTAATTGTTTCGATACCACTATTATAGAGATATGTAAGGAATCGTTCGAAAGTAAGTTTACAGAACAATTAGAACAAGAACTCACTAAAAGTGAGTAACTTGTAGTATAATCCATTCTATGGATGATAACCTATTAAAACTTTTTAACTCTAACATCAGGGTTAATAGTATCAGCGCTCTTGACCCTGATGCTATCTGGCCACATAAAGTGGAAATATGTATAACTCGTATCCCTATAAGGAAGCGCGATGGATATGACGATATCATGATGCGCGGTTTCGCCCACAAGTTGAAATCGAACATGGTAAAGAATGGAATAGTATTTCTTATGTGTTATGCACCGGTTGAGTGCAAGTCTCGCCCCTTTGAAGTCGCTCGACTTATGACAGACGCTGGTTTTAATCATATAGATAATATAATTATTCAAAAAAGTTGGTTCCCAGGTAAGAGATCGGAGATTAATCTAGTAAATTCACATGAATATGTTCTATATTTCTGCAACGGCGACGTGTGGAACTTAGATAGATTACCAATAAGAGATTATTTAAAAACAAACGAAGATATAACATGTCCAGGGAATACCTGGAAAGTAGAAACAGGCTCACTAGATGAGTCAATATCGCGCGACTTATCCGAACTCCTCCTCAGGATGACAGATGCCCTGCCCGGCTCGATAGTGTTTGATCCTTTCATGGGCAATCAATCCACCATGTTAACATCGATTAGACTAGGCCATTCTTTTTATGGTTTTGAGAAGGACTCAAAGCGGGTAAAAAAGTATGAGAAATTAATTAAAAAGTATACCGAAACCGGGGAATTTTAATGATATATCAGAAAAGTAAAGCAAAAGAGATTATTGCAGATAAAGAACAGTTGCATAAAACTGTTTCTGAAACTTTAGGGATAATGGCTGATATCGTGGGTCGAACACTTGGTCCAGGTGGGAATCCGGTACTTATCGAACGTGACGGGTTATCTCCGCTCGCCACAAAAGACGGTGTTACTGTAGCAAAATCATTAGGTCTTTCTCAAGCAGATGCTAATATCATTGTTGACGCAGCGAAAGAGATTTGTATCAACACCGCGAAGCAGGCAGGTGACGGAACAACTACTGCTATCGTATTAGCTAATGAGTTAGTAAAACGCGGTCAGCTATTTCTTAAAAATAACCCTAAATATAATCCACAGCGAATGATTAATGAGTTCAATACTGCTTATACAAGTGTGATAGTTCCATTCTTACGAGAAGCATCAATTGCGATCGATGAAGAATATCAATTAAAACATGTAGCGACAATCTCAGCCAACGGTGACTCCCAGACAGCCGATATTGTTGTTGACGCAGTTATGGCCGCGGGGGATGATGGTACTGTTCTTATTAATGAAGGACAAGATTCAATTACTAAGGTCGAAACGGTTGATGGTTATATCGTTACGACTGGTCTTAAGGATATTGGACAAATGGGCCCAGCATTCATTAATGATAAGGCTGGACAGCAAGTAAAGATGGACGAAGGTCTTATCGTTCTTTATGATGGTGCTATTAATGATTTAAAAGTACCAGGGGCTATTCAAGGGGCTGTAGCTGATCAAGCTGGTTTCACAGATGGAACGCCTATTATAGTTCTAGCGCATTCATTTGCTGATTCTGTATTGGAGAAGTTTGCTAAATCTACAAAAAGTGGATTAACAATTGTTCCAATTAGGACACCGAGATCTGGCCTACCAAATGGTGCGTCTGAGTTCTTAAATGATATGGCGGCATATACTGGCGGTATGATTTACGATCCGGGTAATGTTGATAATATGAAAAAGGAAGATTTGGGTACATTCGTAGAAGCGAAAGTGAATATGTATGAATCGTTCATATCTTGCGATCCTGATCTTGGCGAGGTTGAAGAAAGAATTGTTGAACTACGTTCGATTGAGAAAGCGGCTTTCAGCGAGATGGATAAATCATTCGTCCGTGCGGCTATCGCAAAACTCACTGGTGGTGTAGCAACCATAATCGTTGGTGGTAATTCTGACCTTGAAATTCGAGAGAAAAAAGGCCGTGTAGAAGATGCCGTGGAAGCCGTACGTTCTGCAATTGCAGAAGGTATAGTTCCCGGTGGAGCTACAATGCATTTACGATTAGCTAAAGAATTATCTTCACGAAGAGATAAGAGTGTTGCGTGGGATATCCTGATTGATGCTTTACGGGCACCGTTCGATCTGTTAATGACAAATTGTGGTGAAGATCCATCTTCGGTTTACATGGCTATTAAGGAATACGTAGAGGATACTCAAACAGTTAGACCTGCGCTGGTATTCGATGCAAATGAGCATAAGACAGTTGATCCGCTGGACGTAGGGATTATAGAGCCTGCTAAAGTGGTAAGAGTTAGCATTAGTAATGCACTATCTGTTGCATCACTGTTAACAACACTAGGTGGCATTGTAGTTGTTCCACGAGATGGCAACTTAGAGATGCAAATGGAACTTGCTAATCAAGCTTTTAGCAATATGATGAGTACAGCGGAAGAATAATGGGTGTAGAAATTTTAAAGATATTGAAGAACAAATATATTCAATTGGTACTAGCATTTGGTATCGGTGCGGCTATTGGCGTTATCTTCTATCCATCTAAATCAACAGAAACAAGAGAAAAGATACAACTCTTAGAGCGAACAGTAAGAACACAGGAAAAGGAACTCGATGAGAAAGAAATCAAGATGCAAACAGCTGAAAGATCTCTACAGGAATCCACGACTTCCTTTAAGACTTATCGAGAGCATACCGGTTCTAAGATTGAATCGTTGCGCACCGAGAACAGTTCTCTTAAACAGTCAGCTAAACGTCAAAAATTCAGAATTGTTAAACCAGATGGAACAGTTATTGAAAAAGAATTCGAAGAATCAAGTTCCGAGAAAGCTACCTCTGTTATAATTGAGGTACGCGAAGAGTTTACTCGTAAGGTTGAATCAATAGAATCAAAATGGAAGCAAATACACGAGACTCGGGTATTAAAAATCAAGGACTCTTACGAAAAGAAGCTTAAAGAGAAAAAGACAGAAATCAAGATAGTAGAGAAAATCGTCGAGAAAGAGAAGATTGTTAAAGTTAACGAGAAAAAACTGAGAACAGAGCTTGGCTACTCTTCTGACGATAAAGTATATACCCACGCTTCATATCCTATCTGGGGACCTGTATTCTTAGGCGGTGGAGTCTCTATCGATAGAGATATGAAACAACCTGAGGCTAGAATTGGCGTAGGAATTGACTGGTAATGCCAAAATATACATTCATATGTCCAGAGTGTGGATTGCAAGAACAGCAGACTGTACCCCGCAATATTAAGACTGTTTCTTGTTGTCGTTGTGCACCAACTAAAGAATCTTGGATGAAGCGTCAGATGCCTAAACTAGGCGGACAATCAACCGTAAATGAAATAATTAATAAACACACAGGTACTACTTGGGCTGATGGGCAGCAGGAATCTATTAAAGCTAGACGCGATAAATACTACTGGGAACAAGAGGTTCCACGAATGGTTCGCTCTGGAATATACGGCCTCGACACAATGCTCGAGAATGGTTGGGTATATTTTAATGACAAGGATGAGATGTGTATAAACGATAAATCACCCAGCGAGCGATAAATGCAAATTAAATTTGTTGAAATAAAAGATATCCTCAGTATAGGCCATGTGAGACTGGAATTCGGTAACACTGGCCTAATTTTGTTAGATGGTTGGAATCATGATGATGGTTCTGCTAATGGTGCAGGTAAGACAGCTATCCCATCCGCTGTTACATTTGGTATCTATGATAATATCCCAAGAAAGATTAGCAAGTCCGAGATTCTGAGAAGAGGAACAAAGAAGGGTTATGTACATGTCGGAATACAGGTTGGTGATGATCTTTTAGAAGTTAAGAGATCTAGGCCGAAAAATGTAGAGTATTTTATCAACGGGATAAAATCTGACATGACACAAGAAGAGTTTGAAAAAAAGATACGCATGTCGTATGATCAATTCTTAATATGTATGTATGCAGCTCAAATTGGCGACCAACGATTCCTATCTATTAATGATACGGGTAAGAAAGATTTTATTCTGAAATTAATGGATCTAAATAAATTTCTCTTTAAGAAGAAAGAAATAGATGCCAAAATTAAGACACTGCT
>Ga0114934_10000404_pt1 | contig 26949 bp, 16 predicted proteins | sample 4SBtaG_2_FD_99695 | JGI IMG/M metagenome (GOLD analysis project Ga0114934, IMG submission 99695) | Deep subsurface microbial communities from Kolumbo volcano to uncover new lineages of life (NeLLi) - 4SBTROV10_white metaG | ecosystem: Environmental > Aquatic > Marine > Volcanic ...
GAAATTAGAAATCCAGAAACTCAAGCTGGTATGCCACTTAGAGGTAAAGTTTTAAATGTGTTTGGTAAAGCACCGATTGATGCTATGGAAAATGCAGAAGTTGCAGATATTGTAACGGCTATTAATTTAGAATTTAATGAGCAAATGGGTGATTGGGTTATAGGTGAGAACGCTAAAATATATGAAGTTGAATATGAAAGTATCTTTGAAGTTGATAAAGAAGGTGAACCAGTTATTAAAAAAGTAGTTGTTACATCAGAAGATAAATTTCATTTGAATAAAAGATGGGTATCAGTTGGTGAATTAGTTGATGATGAAACACAATATAGAGGATATATTCACTCGATTAATGAAACAGATTTAACTTTAAAGGATATTTCTGATCCTGATTATTTTCACTTTAGAAGAAAATGGGATTTTAGAGGATTTAGAAAATCTGGTGGTAGACAAGAGGTTAAAATAGGAAGAACAACTGTTATTTGTAATGATATTGATGAAATACTTGTAGATAAAAAATGGTATAAAGTTTCAATGTTAATGAAAAAAATGCCTAAGTTTAAACAAGAAGTTACAATTAAAAAAGCTCCAGCATCTTCAATTCCAAATAGATTTCATAAATTAGTGAGACCAGCATTTGATACTAAACTTAAATTTTCTAAGGTCTATATTGCAACAGATGCCGATCCTGATGGAAGTGCAATTAATAATTTATTAGTTAATTTATTTCATGAATTTTTCCCTGAATTATTTTGGGATGATGAAAATCCATTTGTAAATAGAATTGTATTTCCTATGATTGCTGCTCATAAAGGTAAAGCTGTTAAGTATTATTCTAATAGAGCAGAATTTGAGGAAGCAAAAGAAAAATCGGAAGTTGATGATTCTTGGAAAATTACATATTTTAAAGGTCTTGGATCAATGGAAAAACCAGATTGGGAGCATGTATTTAACAATCTTGATAATTATGCTTTTAATATTATTGATGATGGACATTTAGATGAATTAATGCAAATTTTCTTTGACGACAATGCATCAATAAGAAAAGAATGGCTAGCTACAAAATAGTAGTATAATGAATAATGTTCTACAAAATGAAATAAACCATTATCTTTCAAAGAAAACGGTTTATTTCAAAAATTTCTCACAAGGTCTATTAGACTATTTAGAAAACTTATATCCACACCAATCACTTAAAGCACAATGGTATCTTTTTAAAAATAATATTACTGATATCCCAAAATGCAAATTTGAAAATTGTACTAATAATGCTAAATTCAACGAAAAGAAAAATGAATTTGATTTAGGGTGTTCAAAATCCCATAATCAGAAAATAACTTTTAAAAAAAACTACGGTGTTGATCATCCTAATAAAAATAAGAAACAGTTAAAAAAGGTTAAGAAATCTGTGTTTGACAAATATGGAGTAGATAGTGTTGCAAAATTAGAATCAACTCAAAATAAAAGAAGAAAAACTAATAAAGAGAGATATGGAACAGAAGAAGTTGGTTCATCAAAAGTTGTTAGAGATAAAATAAAAGAAACTAATTTAGAAAGATATGGATATGAAAGTCCTATGTCAAATAAAGATATTAGAGATAAAGCAAAAAAAACCATGATGGAAAGATATGATACTGACTGTTCATTATCATCATCTGAAATAAGACAAAAAATAAATAAAACAAATCTTGAAAAATATGGTACTATTTTTCCTATGAGAGTTGCAGAACTTCAAAAGAAAAGAAGGAATACCATTATTGGAAAATATGATGCATATGGTGCTAATGCTAACCCTGAAGTCCTAGAAAAGTTTAAGAAAACCTATTGGAAAAACTATTATACTAAAAAGTTAATGAATAATAAATTTGTTAAACCTATGTTTGATTTGAAAGAACAAAATGATACAAACAACCAATCACTCACATGGTTATGTAAAATATGTGGTTCTATTTTTCAAGATAATCTTGATAATGGAAATTTACCACAATGTATAAATTGTTTTCCAAAAAAAGAGTTTACATCAAATGGTAAAAATGATTTGTTTGAAAATATATTGATAGAAAATAAGAGACAATCAATACATGGGTTGATTGATTCTGGAATTGATATATTTTTACCAGATTTTAGAATAGGTATAAACTATAATGAAATGTATTGGCATTCGGAACAAGAAGGAAAAGGAAAATATTACCATTTAGATAATACTATGATGGCAGAGAATAAAGAAATATTTCTAATTCAAATTTTTGAATTTGAGTGGATAACTAAGAAAATGCAAGTACTGTCATATATTAAAAAGGAAATTGGAGAATATGGTAATATTATTGATGTTTCTGAAATAACAATTAAAACTATTGATGATGTAACTCTTAATAATTTTTTAATAACTAATTCTTTAGAACCTAAAGATTCAAAAATCAGAAGAAGAAAAGGTGTTTTTAAAAATAATGAATTGGTTGCTGTTATGTCAACTATGGTTACTAAAAATAAAATTGAAATAACCAGATTTTCAGAAAAAATGGGTGTTACTTTTAATAAAAATATATTTAAAATCTTGTTAAACTCTTTTAATTTTGATAAAGGATTACCTATATATTATTATGTTAATAGAAGATATCATAGATATGCAGATAAAAATATAATACAACTTGGGTTTAATTTTGAAGGATCGACTGAACCCTCTTTAGGTTACACAAAAAAATCAAATGAATATATTACTGCTTCAAAAGTCACAAAATCGAATATTGAAACTTATGTTTTAAACTATGACGAAAATTTAACTATAAATGAAAATATGGTGTTAAATGGTTATTACACTATTTGGGATTGTGGTAAATTTGTTTACAAAATGATGAATTTATAAAATAAAATTGTAAAATTACTATAGTTTGTTTATAAAAACTTTTTTTTAGTTGGTATAAATAAAATTGAAAATAAAATAACAAAAGGAGATTAATATGTCATTAATTAGGTTAAATCAACTACATAATGAAATTATGACTAAAGTTGATGAAAAAGATATTGCTATCAAGCAACAAATCGAAACATCAATGCAATATACTGTTGGTTCCGAGGCACCAACAGCACCAACTATCGGGTATAGATGGTTTGATACTTCTACAAATTTAATGAAAATTTGGAGTGGTACAGGAGATGGAGCAGATTGGGAATTAACAAATGCTAATGCAATTTATTTACCTGGTAGAAATGCTATTGATAGTGCTTCAACATCTAGAAAACAAATTACAACTGGTTCTGGATTTTTAGAATTTGGTGGTAGAATCAAGAGTGATAAAACAATTAATCAATCTATGTTGGCAAATAAAGGTATTCCTAGATTAGCTGGAACAGTTGGAACAGGTGCAGATGCAATAAAGAAATTCTGGTTTGAAAACTTTTTCTTATTAAATGCAAATGGTTATAATGAAGAAACTCTTGATCCATCAACAGGTGAGATTTCTGAAATTTTAGTTAATGGTATTAATATTTCAATTCAAGGTACTCTTCCAAATAGTGAAGTAATTACTGATAAAAAATTAATGGGTATAAATCTTCCTTCAGCTCCAAATACTGATACTGAATTAAACAGAGATGAATTGGTTTTTATTGAAGTGTGGAGAGAAGATATTACTGAAACTGGTTTTGTTTTTCCATATGGTAATGTACAATATACTGGTGAAGATGCTGATGGTGTTTTAACTGAATTTTTTACAGGTGAAGTTGGATATTGTGAATCTTTCCCTGGTGACTCAATTACCGTTACTGAAGTTGGTGCTGATGGTTCTGAAACTACAACAACTAAACCAAAAGGTAGAGGTTGGAAATGGAACTCATTAAAAGCTGCTTATAAAAATATAATTGCTGCAAATTATAAACATAATTTATTTGTTGATGGTGATAAATTAGTTCAAATTAGATATAGAGTTAGAGTTGCTACATTTGCTAAAAATCCTGCAACAATTTTAACTAATACTACTGTATTAGGTTATACAGCTGATAATGATGCTGCTTCAGTAATCAAAGCACAAGGTAAATTAGGTACTTTAAATACTACTGATGATAACTATAAAATATTAGCTCCATATAATATTGATAATCCACATTCATTAAATGGTACATATTCAACTGAATATACTTCAGATTTATCACATGATGGTTATGTTTATGCATTACCTTTAAGTATTGTTTCAAGAAGAAATACAGGTGTATTTGATACAATTTTTAATCCAAATGGTTCAGCAAGATTTAGAGATGGTTTAAGATTGGTTGCCGATTATGATACATCTGATGATATTATTGGGTTTGCCCTTATGGATATAGCAAATGCTACATTAGCTTCATCTACAACCGGTGCTACTTGGGAAGATAAATATAAAATCATGATGAAATGGTTATTTGATAGAACAACTGTTCTTGCTTCTTATGACAATGCTTCTGGTTTTGTAATTGGTGGTGATATGAACTCAGGTATTTCTGGTAGATATGATGGTTTATATTATGATGAAATAAATGAAGCAGATATTAAAGATTTAAGAGTTGATGTTAATAAACAACTGGATTTAGCTTATGTTCTTGAACAAGAGTTTAATAAATTTATTCTTGGTGACCAAAGAGGTTGGGAACAAGAAAATCATTTATATTATACAACAGGTAATTATTCACAAAATGCACTTGTTAAACAAGCTGATGGTTCATACTTAATGGATAATGGCAAACATGTAAAAGGTTATGGTCATGTTACTGAATTACCAATTCACTATAAATTAGCTGATGGTTCAGAAATTATTGGTCTAGATACAGACATTGCTACTAAAGTAACTAAAGGATATACTACAACTTTATATACAAGGTCTGGTGTTAAACCAACTGATACTGTTGCTAGACCATTTTATAAAAATAGATTTGATAAAAGAGTACAAATATCTTTAGAACCTGTTTTAGATGATAACGGTAAAACTCAAAATGATGTTGATGGTAATTTAATTCAAAAAATTGTTATTCATGATGGTGAGGTTTATATTGATGAGGCAACTGAGTATATAATTGTTTCACCAAAAGGTATGTCATCAAGAAAATCTCAATTATATGCTGATATTATTGGTGATCCAGCCGGAAATTCTTATAAATTTACAACAACACAAAAAGTTGCTGATTTACCATCAGATATTATTTTAGAAAATGGTAACATTGCATTCACTGGTCAAAACTATTATGTTTATAGAGGTTCTATAAAAAATAAATCTAATATTGAGTCATCACATATGGATACATCTGGTAATTTCGCTATTGATGAAACAGATACTAATACATGGATTGATATCACTGGTAAAGGTGGATATGCTGAAGGTTGGAAAATGTATGGTAACCTAGGTTCTGCATATGTTGTAGATGAAGAAGGAAACTCATTAATTCCAAGAGACGTTATTTCTGGTTTGACTGATTCTGAGGGCAATCAAACTTATAGAAATACTAAGTTTTTTAAATTGAGTAAACCTGTTGAGTCAATTAAAAAAGTTATTGTAACTACTGATAAAAAAGCTGGTAAGAAAGCTTTCTTAACACAAATTACATCTTCTCATAATGGTGATTCTATTTTGAAACAAGTTGATGATACACCGGCAACTTTTGGTTTTGACAACTCTGTATTCTTAACTGATAATAATACAATTGCTATTAACTGGGAATCATTTACAGATGATGCAATTGTTGAAATTTATTATGAAGTTTCTTCAAATCCTACTGTAATTACTACTTCTTCAAGAGTTGAAACATTAGGTGATATTTGGGTTGGTAATGCACTTGAACATGATTTAGGTTGTAAAGCGATTTCAAATATGATAGATAAAGTTTCTATTCATAATGCTCCATTAGGTTCTAAAGGTGCGGCGAAAAGAATGCCTTTATCAACATATTTGGTTAATAAAGGTAAAGACGGTGCTGTATTAAATGAGGATTGGACTATTCTTACTCATAAAGCAGTAGATTTAGATGGTAATGGACCGGCAGTCAAAGTTCTTCCATATATTACATCTTCAAGAGGAGAAATGTTCTTGAAATTATTATATAAAGAATTAGATATGACAACAGATATTAATGGTGTTGCATACAAATTAGATAACGGTCAATTCGTTGTTGTAGATGGTGAAACAACAGATGATAATGGTGGAACTGGTAACAATGTTAAAATTGGGCACAGAAAAATTAAACTACCATATTATTTTGGAGATGTGATTTAAGGGTTTTCCTTAAATCTATCTTTAAATAAAAGGAGAATTATAAAATGATTACTAAATTTAAATATTTAATAAATGCAGGCGTTGTATCAAGAGTACCAGTATATTCTTTTACACCTATTGAAAATTTATCTTCTAGATTAGAAGGTATTGATAGTCAAAAAGTTATTTCAAATATTGTGAATACTACTTTAAAAGGTGAAGCAGAAAGAAAATTGATTGAATTGGAAGATGCGTGGTTTAAAGCACAATCAGACCTTCAATCCATGGATATTGAAAGAGCTAAATTAGAATTAAAACTCAAAAAAGGTGATGCTAATGGTAATCCATTATCACCAGAAACACAAGATGCTATTTCTGCAAGAATTGCTGAATGTAAAGAAGGTACAATTACAATAGAGAAAGAATTTTATGACCACTATACAAGAGAAACTCATAAAGTTAAAGAAGTTCACCAAACTCCTTATACTATTGCTTTGGAGTTAAGAAAAGATTTAGAAGCTTCAAATGCATTCTTGTCAGGTCTTAGAGGTGTAGCAGATGCTCCAGCTAGACCAGTAATTGCTCTATCAAAAGAAAAAGAAACTGAAATTAGAAAAGAGTTAGTTAGACAAGAAATCGATATTCAAGTTGGTGACTCTAAAGATTTAATTGCTGATATGTCAAAGGCATTATCTGCATTAATCAAACAAGTTAATGGTCAAAGTGTAACTGCTGATGATCAAGCTAATATTTCAAAATATGTTGAAAGACAATCTGTAATTACAGAAATATTAAAATCAGATTATAATAAGTAAACTGTAATTAAGTGGGGGGGTGTTATTCTCCCCTACTCTTCTTATAAAATATAAAATCATATCAAACTATAAATTATTATATAAATAATATAAAAATAATAAAGGAAAATTTATGGGGATTGTATTAACTAAAACTGATGACCACGCTTCAATAGTTGATGTACCAAATAAAACAGTTAAAGAATTAGCAGGTATTAAATTAGTAGGTAAAGGTGCAGCAAATTTAGTACAAACCAATAATGAAAATCTTCTAAAGATTCTTCAAAATTTTGCTGGAAACAATCCACCAGATGAACCAATGCCAGGACAGTTATGGTATGATACAAATGAACAAACCGTTAAATTATATCATGGTGATGGTTGGGTTGAACTTACACCAGTAAAGAGAAGAGATGAATTTAAGCTTAGAAAAAAAGAACAACCGATAACACCATCATTTGATATAATTAACAACTCTTTTGAAATAACCAGAAATGGATTAAAATTATCTTCATTTGAATATAAACAAAATGGTAATACGATTATAATAGAAAATTCTAAAAGAAGCGATATTATTATTATTACTAATTAAAACTTTCCCTAAAAGTGTATAAATAAAAATAGTAAATCAATTTTGTAAAACCGACTCAAATTGATTAAATAATAACTGGTGTGTCGGCATTAGTGAATTTTATATTATACACAATATAACTACACTTTCACTCCTGCCTGTACTTCCACTATTTGCGAATTTTAAGTTTAAAATTTATAAAAATAACCACAGGAGAACTATAATGGGTATTAGATTAGATCAATTACATAAAGAAGTATTTGAAAAAGTAAACCTAGAGTTAGAAACAAAATCTGCAGAGATTTCTGATTATCTGGATACGAAAATTGCGGAATTAGATGTTGTATTTGGACTACCAGAAACAACAGCAGTTGAAAGAGATATTGAAGCAAATAAAAGAAATCTTGAAAAATCGGGTTTCATAGAAATTAATAGAAATTTTGTTCCAATTAGAACTGGAGAACAAGCTAATACTGGTGTTTGGATATCAAATCTTGATACAAATGAATCACCTTTTGAAGCACAAACAATTGATGGACAAAAAAGAGGTATTAATGTTGCAGGGTATAATATTAATTATACTAAAGGTAATATAGGTCAAGACATTAGTAAAATGATGAACTTACCAATTGCTCCAAATTTACCAGTTTTCTTCCCTGAAGATAATGATATGAGATTTTATTTTCAACCTAAAAAAGCTATTATACATAAAAAAGTTATTACTGATTCTGCAATTAATATAAAAATCAATTCTAGAATTACTGATGACTATAAAATTGATATTGATAAAATGATTGATGGAGATACAGTAAAATATTATTATCAAGATGAAGATGCAAATACTTATTATCTGAATGATGAGGGTAGAGTTTATATTGAAACTGCACCGGATGATTTATTAGTTGAACCATATAATAGATATACTGTAGATTTTGGTGGTACTTTTTCTTTTGAAAAAATATATAACTCGGATGCAAAAATCCAATATGTTGATCCTGATAATGGTCAGATTTTTGATATTGTTAAAGCTGCTTCAACAGATGCTAAAGAAATTCAATTAATGGTTGATGAAAGTAATGTTTATTTGGAGACTATGACTGTACCGAGATTTATTGAACAAAATGGTGAATTAGTTAAAACAGAAGTTAAACAAAAAATGCTTGTTAAGTATGTTAAAAGTACAAAAACTATTAATGGATTGGAAACAGAAATACTTACTAAGAAAACTGTTTCAACTGCCGGATTTGAAGTTCATACAGAAACAATTAATGGTACTGACTATGAATACATTAGTGATAATGGTATAGATATGTATCTTAAAACAGATAAGATTTATTATTACTACCCATTTTCTAAATATGTTTTTGATGCAGATGGTAATGCCGTTTTAAATGGTGATGGTACACAAAAAACAGAAATTGATACTATGTATGTTAAATATATTAAATATGATGACATAGATAATAAAGAAACTATGAAAGAAACCACAGTAGATAATTTAACTGGTGGAACTGTTGAGAGAGATATTCATGTTATTGAAACACCATTGGTGAAATACTATACTGTCAACACATTAATGATTGGTGATATTGGTAATACAGTTTCAACATTGGATTCTATTGGAAATTATACAACACCGGCTAATGTTAATAGACCTGTAAAATTATCATCTGATGGTGTCTTGACTACTTTAACTGCTGGTTCAGAAACAGTTTATAGTAAAGGTAAAGAATTTTATTATTATCCAGAGGTTGGAACAAAATATTATAAAGATTTAAGCTCAAATATTTATTTTTTAGATAAAGCAGGAACAATATATCAACCAGCAAATGATGTACAAGAAATACTTATGGGTACAATCAATAATACAGATACTATGACATCAATTGAAAAAATGTTTTATGTTGCAAATGGATTGACTTTTTATATTGATAGTGAAAAGTTAAGAACATATGTAGAAAATGAAGAAAAACAGGAAATTCAATTAACTGATGTTAATGGATATAGAATTTTTGAGAAAGCTGATGGAACACCAGTTTATGTTTATTTAAACTCTGAAGATACATTAAAGAAAGTTACTATTGATAAAAATGGTGTAGAAACTAATGTAGATATATCATATAATGAAATTACACCTGTATTTGAAACAGAGGAAGTTTCTGAAGATGTATTAAATTTAGTTATTCCAGTAGCATTCAATATAGTGCAAGGTAACATTGTTTTAAAAAGAAATGATACCAAACTATCAATGTATACTGATTATGAAATTAAAGCCATATTAAGTTTATCCAAACCATTAGAATTTAATGAAGAAACAAATAAAGGTGATACTTTATATGTTAAAAGAATAGGTAAAAAAGATATTATTTTAAGAATGGAAAAAGAAGGTTCTGCAAATACTGCTGAAAATCCTAATGCTGATACAGCAGGAGATTGGGCAAATGATACAGGAACGATTGTTATGCCTGAGCCATTAACTGGTAATAAATTTGATTGGACAGATGGACAAGAATTAAAGCCTGGAGAACAGCTTAGCTATAATGATATAGTTAAAAAAGATAATAAATATTTCCAATATACAGGAACTGCTTTAAAATATGAAGATATGCCTGATAATAATAAAAAAATAACTGTTCAAGAATCAGGAGTTTTTTGGGAAGATGTTACTGTTGATGAATTGGAGTGGGAAAGAAAAGGTCAAAACTATAAAATAATGTCTGCGGAGAAAGGTGATATAATAAGATTTACTATTATTAGAAGAGTATGGGAACAAAACCCTGCTACTGGTGAAACCGAGGTAATAGAAAAAAAACCATATACAATTGAGAGAACGGCATTACAAAATGGTGAAAACTTATTTGTACTTGATGATCCAAATTTCTTATTGGATAATAACAGTACATTAGAATCATATATATTAATGATTGAAAAAATTAAAGTATTTGGAAAATATGAAGGCAATAGAGCTAATGATTTTTTATTAACACTAACTGGTTTACAGACTGTTGCATTAAATGAAGATACTGCGATGATTTATGGTGAAGACTATTTTATATCTGATAATGTGTTATATCTAGCAGATGCTAATATGGATGATAATATGTCATTAGTAAGAATTCAGGCACCACAAGCAGAATTAAAAATTAAATTTAATGCTGAAATTGAACAACCAACTGTACCTGTACCTTTTGATATTATAAAAAATAAATTTGATATTGTTATTCCACAAAAACTTTATGGTCATGAATATACATGGATTATGGGTGAATCACTTCCAGAAGGAAAAACACTTAAACATGGTGATGTTGTTTTTGATAAAGAAAAAATTAAATTTTATAAATTTATAGGTCAAACAAAAACTATTTCAACAGTTGATGGAGAAATTCCAGTTAAAAAAGAAAGTTTGTTAAGACAACCTGTGGATATACAAAAAGAATTATTGAGACAATATCTTAATATAAAACAAGATAATACTCCTGGAAAATGGTTTAGTTTCTTTGATAAAAAATGGGCAAAAGAAGCAGAAAAATTATCCACAGCAGACGATTTAACATTGACTTATTTTGTAACTGATTCTAATGGTGATGAAGTTTTGAATGTATCGGATGAAAAAGTTGCTAATTATTTAAGAATTTCAAGAGAGAATTTAATAAATGAAGCAACTAACATTTTAAATGATGATGCAATTGATGCTATGGACACAACACCGATTCTTACTGATGATGTAAAAACAGAAATTAAAAGAATACTTAATACTGATTTAGATCAATTTGTATTGAAAAAAGTTAAATATGGTGATGATAATCAACCCGTGTTAGATGAAGATGGTAATATTGTTTATTATTATGAGTATACAAGAACTTTTATGGTTGAAACAAATGAGAATAATTCATTTATTAGAAGAACTATTACCGGAGCAGAGTTTGAATTGACTAATACTTGGGATGATATAACAGTTGAAAATGTTGGATATTATAGATTTGGTAAAACATTTACTATTTTAGATACAAAATCATCTGATGAAATTGTTGTAAGATTATTATCAACTGGTGCAGAAGAATTTACATCTAAAAGTGTTACATCAGAGGGTGGTGAGATTACATTTTCTGTTGATTTCAATATTGAAAAAGATGATGGAACAGAAATTCCTTTTGAAGTTATATATAATGAAATAAACTGGACTGAAGGTTTAGATTATATTCAAGAAGGTCAAAATCTTACTCTAAATATGGTAGAAAAAGCCGGTCAACCAGTTATTATTAGAAGAAATGATAATTTTGATTTGATTGATATTGTTGTTCTTGAAAGAAAGGATTTAGTATTTATTGAAGTTTGGCACGAAGATGTTTCAGAAACAGATTTCATTTTCCCTTTTGGTAATGTACAATATCAAGGAACAACAGCTGATAATATTACTACTAGCACTTTTGATCATGAATTTTTTGATACAATTAATGGTGAAACTACAAAAATACCTGATGGACATAAAAAATATTGTCAAGCTTATGATAAAGGTAACATAGTATATAATTATTATGCTGGAACTGAATTTGAACCTGTTGATAAAGCTGGAAAAAAATTAATTGATGAAACATTTAATGATGATGCAACTGTTGGTAGGGGATGGAAATTATCTGAACTATCTGATGAAGAAAGAAAAACAATTTTCCAAAACGCAGATCATAATCTATATTTTGATGGTGATAAATTAATTCAAGTTAGATACAGAACTAGAGTTGCAGCCTTAAACCTATTTAATAACTTCTTTAGAGGTACATCTGAATATATGTCAGAAGGTTTAAGATTTCAAGGTTCATCACCTGTTACAAGTAGAATTGTTACTCAGGAAATAGGCGAATATACATCTCAAGATGGTGATGGTTCACAAGCTGGTCAACCGATATTAGAAACTATTCAAATTTTTGCAGGTGGAAACTTGGTTCAAGCTAGTAATCCTAAATCACTTTTATATAAAGAAGGTAAATTATTCGATGATGCATTATTTACAGTAGAAGAAAAAACAGATCTATCTGCGAACGGATATGTGCATGCTATTCCAATTGCAATTGTAAATAGAAGAAATCAAGGTGTCTATCATCCAGAATTTAATGAAAATGGAACAGGATTTTTTATTAATGGAATTCATGTTGCTGAAGATAAAAAAGACTTTGCAGATGATATTACTGGTTTTACATTAGTTGATGAAAATGCAGCAACATTGGAAACTGCTTCAACTGGTAGAGATAGAAAAGCTAAATTTAAAGTAATGTTGACATGGTTATTCTCAACTGATTATAAAGCAGGTGGTTCAATGGTATCTAGAACAACATATAGACCAGATGGATTGTTATATGATGAAATTAATACCAGGGATATTATTGATTTAAGAATTGATGCTAATGACCAAAGAAAAAGAATTGAAGATTTAGAAGCTGATGTAGCACAAGGATATAAAGAACTTTATGCAACACAAGAAAATATGGCAATAAAAGTCGAACAAACAAATAACTATATTAATACAACGGCTAATTTAATATATACACATATTGGTAAAGTAGAATCATCAGTTAGAAAAGATATGAAAGCAAAAGATGATGAATTAACAAAAGGTCAGGAATTAACAAATACTAATTTGGCTGATTTAAGTGCTAATGTTTTCAATAAAGATGTTTCAACTAACTTATTAATTGATACTATTACGAGTCTTGTTTTTGATATGGACACAGATGCATTTGATACATGGAAAAATTCTGGTCCTGGTTCTACACTATCAGTTAATAAACCAGATAGAGATTATATATCCGGTATTATAAAATCATTGGTTGAAAATACAGAAGGTCCATATACTAAACCAGAATTTATGAAATTTTTAGTAACAGTATTAAAATCTGTTGTAAGTAAAACAATGCTTGGGGATGATGCTTTAGATATTTGGATAAAAAGATTATCTGTTAAAGACTTATCAATGGATGCTACTGATGAAATTTATTCTAGAGCAGAATCATTAGAACTTATATATGAAGGTTTAACATTAGCATCAAGTGCCAGAATTCTTCCTCCAGTTGATTCAGATAAATTAGAAAATTGGGTATTTGCAGGTAAAAGGTATAAGGGTTGGTTAGGATCAAGACATTTAGATTTAACTAAAGATTTCTTAGAAAGCGGGGAAACACCGGTTGCAGTTAAAGATGTTAAAGTAACTAATATGACAAAAACTTATAGAGATAGATTAGGTAAAACTTGGAATAAAGGTTATATTGCTGGTCCAACTGTTTGGGGTAATGTGCATCATTATCACGCAATATATACTGCATGGATATTTGTTGAAACTCCATTTAAACTCGATCATGTTAAAATGAATGGTGATGATCCACATGCTATATATATTAATGAAGAAAGAATAGCTTCTAGTAAATATTGTTGTAGAGATACTGCATATTCATATGAATTTTCAGTTGCAGGATGGTATAGAATTGATGCTATATATTCTGAATGTGGTGGTGGACATGCAGTGCAATTAGGTTGGAACCCAAAAGATTACCAAGATAAGATTAAGTATATGACTACTGCTAATATGGATGAAGCTGTAAGAATTACTAAATTGAGATTGGATAATTGGGCATCAAAATCTAAATCATTAGTATCAACAATTAAAGGTGATGCTTCTGGTTATTTTACTAAATTAGAAACTAAATTAATATTGATTGCGGGATTACAAAAAATTGTAAATAATATATTAACTTATGGAACTAATATTACTGCTTCTGAATTAAAATTATTCCATACAGGATCTGCTGTTAATCCTGATGGTTTAGAATGGTGGCTTGATACATCTAAATTTACAGATCTTGGTTATAAAATCCAAGATGGAAAAAGGGCTGATGGAACAACTTACACCAGAAGCGATTTATTTAGACCAATCCCAGATTTAACTGGTTTTTATAATAAAGATGAGATAGTTGAAATTGTTAAAAGAAGTTTGGAATTATCAAATGGTATTGATAGTATTAATAGTACAGATCTTCAAAAATGGGTTGATAGATTAAATATAGGATTGCCAATGGAATCTGGTGTTAGATACTATACTAAAACTCAAGTGGATACATTGATTAAAGATGGTTCAAACTACTTAGCTGGTCTAGATAGTGTTACATCATATGAAATCGCAGCTTGGATAGATAATCATATTAGTAATTATAATATTGGTGATGGTGAAGGTCAAGGCGGAACAGATGTCAATAGAGTATTTACAGATGCTAATGGTAAAGATTTATCTGTTACTACCACAGATAATGTATATACAAAAAGTGAATTTAAAACACTTATAGCAGATAAAACTAAGAAAATATTAGGTGCTCAATCAGCAAAAACTTCATCTTAATTTATGAAGTTTTTAAACTAAAATAAAACAAAAAAAAATATATAAATAATAATGTATATAAAGTAACTAATTAACCCTGAAATCTTTAGTCATTAGGGTTGAATTTATAAAAAAATCTTAAAGGAGAAAATTATGTGGAAAAAAATGTGGAATAAAACATGGAAATGGACATTAAAAGCAGTAATGAATTATATTGTAGGTGCAGATGTTTTTGGACAAGTACAAAAAATGGTTGCAGAAGCTGCTGCTGATGATAAATTAAGTGGTGCAGAAAAGAAAGAGAAAGTTCTTGCATCTGCAAAGAATTTAGGAGTAGATTTCGCATCTCATATGTTGAATCTAGCTATTGAAGCTGCAGTAACATTATTGAAAGATGAAACTAAATAGTTTCTAAAACTTTCTGAAGTTTGGGGTATTCTTTGGCTGGTATTCCACCAGCCTTTTTATGACCCTTACATCCAAAATCCTCATACCAATCATTCAAATCTGTTATAGAAGATCCATTTGGTATTCTAACTGATGATTGAGTAGTTCCAGGATATTTAAATATGAACATATCAACTTGTTCACTCTCAAGTACAGAATTCATAAATAACATTTTAATATAATCGGTTGGTGATTTAGATTCTGTCATTACCACTACAATATTCTTATATTCAAATAATATTGCATTATCTTCTAACTCTATAAGATTTCTGTTACCTCTAATTTTTTTAGTATCAATAATTTTTTGTTCTTTTTTAGTTAATTTAAATGGATTTGGTTTATTAAACCATCTATCTCTAAATTGATCTGGTGTATAACCTATCTGATAATCTAATAAATCATTTAATGTGACAGCATATTCAAAATCTTTATTATCAATTCTCCACATATCATATACATCACTAAAATAAACTATTTCTTCTAAATCTTGAAGCTTTTGATTATTTGGGTAATATTTCATTAATTCTAACCATGTTATTGTAGCGCCACAAATATCCTCATCTAAAATGCTTATAGTATTATTAGGCATATTAGAAAATATTTCCTTTGAATGTTCATTAATATGATGATCCCAAATAACTAATTTATCTTTATTAATATATGGTAAAAACCTCTCTAATGCATCTGTTTCGATACTAATATCGGTTAGTAATATAATTTCTGCATCGTCCTTTATTAAATCTACTTCAGATGTAACTTTTGGAATACCTAAAGCCTTATATACTGCATTTTCACCAAACGCAGCCCTACAACAAGAACCAGAAATAGCCCCATCAAAATCTGCATGGTGGAAATTAACAACAAATTTATTTTCAAAAGGGTTTATAATTTTTTTCATATATTATTATAACAAAAGATTACTTAAAAATAAATAAAGTGAAATATTTTAATTATGATTTTTAATAGATTTTAATGTATTCCATTCTTGTCCAAATGCAAATTCTCTTAATTTATGTTTTCTAACAAATTTTAAAAATTCTGCCTGTTTTGTTTGTTCATGATTTTTATTATACTCTGAAAGAATTGCTTCTGTAACATGTTCTGGAATATTATCTAATTTAAGGGAAATTAATTTTTCATTTCTTTTAAAACCATCTCTGAATGATTTTATTACATTGAAAAGTCTAGCTTCCGTAATATTCTCTTTTTTAGCTAATTTAATAATGTCTTTAAGGTGCTTGTCTTTATGAATCAACTTTTCGTTATTTTTGAATGTACCGTCGGCTTTTGCTTGTTTTACTTCTGCTTTAATTTTATCTTTTTTTTCTTTAGCAATTTCAAGTACTTCTGCCCATTCATCATCTGTTAAATCATCTGGTATCTCGTCAATTTCTAAAAACTTTGCTATATAAAATTTTTGTCTAATAATAGTATTATCAACTTTTTTGAATTCTATTTCAAATCTTTCATCATCATTAGCCAGACCTTCTAATATATCTGCTTTTATTCTTGGATAAGAGCTTGGAACATTATCCCCAGCATCCCCTTTAACTAATTTTGTAATGTAATCTAAGTGTGAATAACCTTCAGAAACATAAACCTTTTTAATAGGATTGAATAATCTAGTACCTTTATATCTTAATAATTGTTTGAAATCACCATCTGTCGAAACAACAGTAGTTTTATCTCCCTCAGCAGAAAATTTTTGAACTAAAACGGCAATAATATCATCACCCTCAGCTTCACTAGCTTTGATAACTTTTGCATTTGTAAAATCTCTCATAAAATCTGCAGCTTTATTTACAGCATCATAAAATAAATCCAACTTTTCATCTGCTTCTTTTCCGGCATCTCTATTTGCTTTATAAAGAGGATAAAATGTTTTTCTCCATGATCTACTTTCAATTGTTATAATAACTCTATCTGCCTTTAGTACATTGATATAATTAGATAAGCTAACTAACATAGTATCGAGAAAGTAATTAACCCATTCATCATCAGTCATTATGAGTGTTGAAGAGTCTTTTGCCATCGCTCCAAATCGTGTAATTGCAGCTAGATTAGCGAAATCTAAAATTAAGTTTTTCATTTTTACCTCTTTTTATTAAATGTTTATTTTTATTTTACAAAAAAGGGTTTAAACTGTATAAATAATTAAAAATTGGAGTAACTTAATAAGTTTAAGGAGAATGTATAATGGCTGAAATCAAAGTATACAATACTGAGAATACAGAAATTGCCACTATCAATGATAAAACTATAAATTCTACATTTGATGTATCGTTAATTGGTGAAGGTGTAGAGGATTATGTGGTTGATATCAATGACAACTTTGTTAAACTATTGGAAAACTTTGCTGGTGAAAGTGAACCACCAAAAGCGAGTACTAATAGTGGTAAAGTTGAAGGTCAAGTTTGGTATGACAAAGCGAATAATAAAGTAAATTACAAAACAAGTTCAGAGTGGACATCAAACGCTGATAAAATTGGTAATAAGACATTAGATAGTGTTAGAGAATATGTATTATCTGGATTAGATACAACTGGTAAACTTTCTGTTACCGGCGGAACTCTTACTGGGGAAATTAATATTAATGGTGCGGTTCAAGTTAGAAAATCAATAATTCCAAAAGTTTCTGATCATTCTAGTCTTGGTGGACATAATAATAGATTCAGAAATATTTATTTGAAAGAAGATGGTATAACTTTAGGTGATAAATCTAAAGGTTTAAAATTTAGACCTCATAATTTTGTTTATGTCGTTTCTGATGATAATGATAGAGTTGATAGCTTTCCAACAGGTGCAATTATTTTGCATCAAGAAACTGGTGAAGCAATAATTAAAAAATCTACTGGTAAATTTGGAAACAGTAATAAAACATTTAGAAAACTTGCTGATGATAAACAAAATTCTGCTGTAATTGGTGGAAATAAATTTAAATTTTTAGGAGACATTGGACTTATAGCTGGTGGTTGGGGTTCATCCGGTCATCATAGAAATGCCTCTATTGAAAAAATAACTATCTCAACTCCTGGGAATGGTATATCATTTGGAAATCTAACTTATGGTAGATCACATATGGGTGCTGGTATGTCAAGTAGTGTTAGAGGTGTTTTCCAAGGTGGTTGGAATGGTTCACATGGTACTCATAATGGAAAAATGGATTATGTTACTTTTGCTAGTCCAGGTAATGCAACATATTTTGGTACTTTAGGGTATGAAAATTATGGATCTTCATCTGTATCTGATGGTACAAGAGGTGTTAATGGTCCTGGTTACAATGGTTCAGGAAGTGGTCCAAGAGGTCATCATTATATCGCTAAATATATTACCATTGAAACACCTTCAAATGCCTCAAAATTTGGTACGATCAAAGAAGGTTATTGGGGTTCATCTGTTTCATCAGGAACTAGAGGTGTTTTTGGTGGATATTCAAGAAGGGGATGGGCAAGTAGATTAGATTATATTACTATTCAAACCCCTAAAAATTCTATATATTTTGGTAGTACTAGAAGACATAGAGGACCCGCAGGTTCAGCATTAACTGATTCAATCAAAGGTTTATATTTTGGTGGTTGGGATGGTAACTGGTTTAATAATTATATTGAATATATTACAATTGCAACTCCTAGTAATGGTCTTGATTTTGGTAGAACAAAAAGTACAAGAAATAGTGCTGGTATTGGTATATCAAATGGTATTAAAGGTGTTCATGCTGCTAGATGGTGGAATAACACAATGGAATATGTTACTATTCAAACACCAATGAATTCAATAAACTTTGGTACAATGACGATGAGAAGAGGGTCAAGACCTTCCGGCGCATCTGGAAATTAAGGAGAAATAGAAAAATGAATATTATATATGCAATTTATAAAGAAAATATTATTCCCTTAGTTGGGGGAGTAAATCCAGATGGTATTGAAATTGGTTTGGCCGAATACAAAGGATGGAAATTATGTGCAATGGTAGAATCTGAATTTGATAAATACTCTGAATTTAAATTATATCCAGTACCTAAATCAATAGCTGTTGGTATGGCAATTAATGTAGAAGAATATCATGATATTCAGGAAGATTTGGATGCTATGCCTGAAGAAGTTAAAAATGAATCAAAAGTTGGTTCTAGTGATGAAGAAAAGAAATTAAAAGAATTAGCAATTAACTACATTGAAAAATTAGAATTAAAATTTATTACTAGGGCAAAAATTAGACAATTTAAAGATTTTGAAGATGATTTAGCAGATACTAAATTATTAATAGAATTTTTATTAGGATATATCGCAGAAGATTTTGTAAATAAAACAGATGAAGAAAAAGCAAATTTCCCAATGAAAGATTTAATGGAAGGGTTTGTAAAATCATTAGAAAATAAAAATCTTAGAATTAACAATCCAAAACTTTTAAACAAGATTCCACAAATTATTAAAGATTAAAGTTTCATCTCTAGAATTGTAAAATCTAACTATGTTGAACAAGTTAAGAAATTAGGTTAAGAGGAGAGAATAAATGGCTAATATAGAAATTAGAAATACATCAAATGAAGTCGTAACTACTATTGATGATGGAACAATTGATTCATCACATACTTCGATTAACCTATTTGGTAAAGGCACTGAAACATACTTAAAAGATATTAATGAAAACTTTTATGCTTTAATGGAAAATTTTGCAGATAAAAAAGCTCCAAAATCTCCTGTTATAGGTCAATTGTGGTATGCTAAAAAAGGTTCAAATAAGGTTGAAGCAAAAGGTACTGGATTAAATCATAATGCTAGTAGATATATTAAAATAAATGGTATTACTAAATCTGTTAAAAACAGAAGAGGTATTGCTTTAATGATTTTTGATAACAATTTTGCAAGCAGACTTAAATCCATAGGTTACTATGATACCTATGGTTCAAATGCAGCTAGAACACAGTTAGCAAGAAAATTAGGAACTGTTAAAGATGATGAAATGTTTGTAATGGTTTCATATGATGCAATTGGTACAAATAAAGAATTGAATGCTAGAATGGATAAATTAAAATCTCAAGCTTGGCATAAAGTTAAGAGAAGTTGGAGATACCCTTATGCTGCTATTGGTACTGGTAAATTTGGTATTATCTCAGAAGATCTAAAAGGTTATGATGAAAAGAAACATGCATATGCACAAGTAGCTTTTGAATCATTGAAAGCTGAAGAAGGAATGGGAACACATACAGCACTTACATCAGTTTCAGCTCCAAATGATAATTTGTTAGTATACAATGGGGATACATGGTCGATGTCAGCATCAACTATTGATGGTAAGGATATTACAAAACTTAGAAGTTTTATTTTATCTGGTGTAGATTTATCTGTTAAATTTGATAAAACTGGTGGTACTGTTAATGGTTCAGTTATATTGGCTAATACATTAATACCATCTAAAGATATAGTTCCAACTGGTAATGAAATTCAGGATTTAGGTTCATCAACAAAAAGATACAGAACATTACACTTATCTGAAACTAAATCAATTTATATGGGAGTTGGAAAAGAATTTGATAAAAATTCATTTGTATATAGTGTTGAAAAAGATACTGATTCTGTTGTAAATGTTCCTGCTGGTTCATTAATACTAGACAGAGCAACTGGTGAAGCAATAATTAAGAAATCTAACTTTAAATCATCAACATCGAATACTACATTCAGAACACTATCTCAAGATTCAAAATATGCTTCTGTAATTGGTGGTAATAACTATAACTTTAAAGGTGATACTGGTATTTTTGCTGGTTCATGGAATCATGGAAGAATCCAAAAAATTAGTATTCCTACTCTTTCAAATGCAACACATTTTGGTAATATGAGAAGTGGTGGTCACTCTGCTGGTGCATCAGATGGAACTAGAGGTTTATCTTTTCACCAACATAATTATTCTGGTATTCAATATCTAACAATAGCAACTCCAATGAATGCAGTTGATTTTGGTAGATTTTATGGTGGTTGGTCCGCTGCAGCAGCATCTGATGGTAATAGAGCAGTAATATTTGGTGGTAGATATCATTATACTATTTCAGATTATGTTTTATTTGCAACACCTATGAATTCTGTTAAATATGGTGATTTAGGTACTTCAGCTCATTGGAATGCAGCAGTATCTGATGGAACAAAAGCAATTTTTGATAGAGGAGCTCATGGTTGGTCAAATCAACAATATAGATATGTAACTATGGCAACTCCATCAAATGCATTATATTTTGGTAAGATGCAAAACTCAAGAGGTTGGACAGGTGCTTCATCAAATGGTGTTCATGGTTTATGGGCTGGTGGACATGAAGGTTGGCATGGTGATGTTAATACTGTTGAAAAATTAACATTAGCAACACCAAATAATTCAACACATTTTGGTAACTTAACATATTCTAGACATACATCTAGCCCAGTATCAAATGATAGTAAAATGGTTGCTGCAGGTGGTGATACTTATTCAAAAACATTAGATACACTATCATATGCTAATGGTGGTTCAGCAACAAAATTTGGAAATGCAGTTTGGGGTATTAGATATGCCGCAGCATTTTCAGGAAATTAAGGAGAAAATATATGTTTGTATTATATAAAGAAAATGAAATTCCTACTGTTGGTGGTGTTCACCCAGAGGGGATTGAAGTAGGTTTAGCATCTTATGATGGTTGGAACTTAGCAGACTGTCCTGTGGAAAAACTTCATTATTATAAAGAATTTGATTTTATTGCTGTACCACAAGATGTTGCAAATGGTATGAAAATTTTAGATACTATGGTTGATGAAGATGATGGTTCACCAGAAGGAACTGTTACAAACTTTGATTTATCTGATAAAGATAAAAGTGATGTAGAAGCCGCAAAAAAATTCATAAATAATATTAATTTAAAGTTAGTAACTAGAGCTAAAGTTAGAGAAATGAAAGATATTGAAGATGATTTGGTAGATTTAAAAAGACTTGCTCACTCTATGATTACATTTGCATCAGATGATTGGAATGTAAAAACTGATACTGAAAAAAATAACAGTAAATTTAAAGAGTTGATGAATAATTTAACTCCATCAATTGCTGAAAATATAAGTGCATTATCAACAATAGAAAAAGATTTACAAAAAATTGAAGATATTGTGGATTTAGAAGTTAAAATAGCTAAAGTAGTAGATGAATACTATTTAACTAAAAAACTTTAATAAGGAAGAGGAGAAGAGATGGCAACAGTAATTACAGTAAAGAATACATCTGGTGAAGTAATAGCTGATATTAGTTCGAAAGAAATCTTAAAAGATGTTGTATCGACTGCCTTAATTGGTAGAGGTGCAGAATCTTATATTGAAGATTTAAACCAAAACTTTGTTAAGATTTTAGAGAATTTAGCAAGTGAAGAAGAACCAGAAAATCCCCTAATTGGTCAGATGTGGTTTGACACATCGTCAAATAGTTTAAAATTGTTTGATGGTGAAAAATGGGGTTACAATGTATCTAAAGTTGGTGGAAAAAATATCCAAGAAATTAAAGATTGGGTACTTGGTTATGTTGATTTAAGTGATAAATTTGATAAAAAAGGTGGTACACTTAGAGGTGTCTTAAAGTCAGAAGAGAAATTTTCTACATCTGGTAATATTACTCCATCAAGAAATGAGAGTTATGATTTGGGTTCATATACTAAAAGATTCAAAACATTATATATTAAAGATAAATCTATATACTTAGGTGATAGGGGTAAATATCATATTACTAAAGATTCATTTGTTTATACAGTAAATTCTAATGAAGATGATGTTTCAAAAATACCAACCGGCGTTATTATTCTTAATAAACAAACAGGTACGGCTGTTGTTAAAAGAAGTAATGGCAAATTTGATAAATCGAATGCTAAGTTTGGATTATTAGTTTATGATATTAATAATGCTGTTAGACTTGGAAGAACTGTAAGTGGTTTCCAAGGTGATAGAATGGTTTATGCAGCTGGTTGGACCTGTGGTGGATGGAATACTAGACATAATAGACCTTTTGAATATGTTCAGATTTCTACTCCAATGAATTCAAAACATTTTGGTATTCCAAGACAAATGACATTAGCACCAATTGGTGTAACAGGTGGATATAGAGGATTATGGCATACTGGTGGTTGGCCAGGATGGCAATGGTCATCATCATATGAATATATTACATTTTCTACTCCTGGAAATGGTAACTACTTTGGTAATGCACAATACAGAGGTGTTGGTGGACAAGGTGTTTCTGATGGTGTAAGAGGTGTTTTCTCTGGTGGTTGGAATGGATGGTGGTCAGCTAGATCTGATATTGAATATGTAACAATTTCAACACCTTCAAACCATAGATATTTTGGTAGAGCATGGAGAGGCAGAAAATGGTCAAAAACTGATATTACTGATGGTACTAAAGGTGTTAATGCTGGTGGTAGACAACATTGGTGGTGGTGGGGTGTATCAAATGATATGGATTACATTACAATTTCAACACCTTCAAATGGTACAAGATTCGGTGGTTTAAGATGGAGAAGATGGTGTAATACTGGTGAAAATGACGGTGTTAAAGGATTTATCTTTGGTGGTTGGTGGAATCCAAAAGGTTCTATTGAAGTTATTACAATTGCAAGTCCAGGAAATTCATCATATTTTGGTAACACTGGTAATTATTTTGCACACGCAGCAGCTGCAGGTAATGGTTCATCTATTGCTTTATCAGGCGGATGGGGTTATGGATGGTGTGGTTGGAAACAAATCAGAAAATTTAACACATCTACTCCACAAAATACAACTTATTTTGGTAATATGAGTTACCATAGACACCATCATGGTGCCAACTCAGGTAATTAAGGGAGATAATTATGGTAGGAATTTTTAAAACAAATGAAGTAGCAACTATTGGGGGTACAACTCCTCAAGGTGATGGAGTTGAATTAGAAGGATCAGTTAAAGATTGGAATGTAGCAACTATTCCCGATGATAAAATTTCTTCAATTCAGGAATTCAATGTGACTTATGTTTCGGATGATTTTGCAAAAGCAATTAATGGTCCTCAACATGAAGGTGCGTATAATGCACCAGCATATGAAATTGGTGGTATTGGTGATAAATTAAGATTTGAATTAAATCCAAACCAAGTAACTGCTGATGGTAAAAAATTGGAATCACCCGATGAAAAAGATGATAGATCACAGAAAAACTTTTCTAGTGAAGATGTAAAACCGTATAAAAATGCATATGCAACAATTAAAAAAATTGATGCTAAATCTGTTCTTAGAAACAATATTAGAGGAAATATTATTGATCTTGAAGATGATTTAGCAGATACTAAAGTTGCTGCTCAAGCTGCAATGTATTACTTAGCAAACGAATGGAATAGCAGAACAGATGAACAAAAAGCTAAAAATCCACAAAAAGATGCTATGAACTCATTGACTAAAAAACTTTTATCAAATGATGTTAAAATGAGAGCAGATTTATCAAATGGTATTGAAAAATTAAATAAAATTATTGAAACTGAAGCTGATATTAATAAATTTATAACAAAAACATATAAATACAACTCAACTAGAGGAACTATAAATTAGATAGTCTTCTACATTCTCTAAACTTCTCTAAATCCTTTATTATTTATTGTGAACTACCTCACCTTCAAGGTGAGGTTTTTAAAGAAATGGTCATTGTTCATTTGAATTAATCAACATTATAAATAAAAATATTTTTATTCTAAGATTAAATCTAATCTAATCCATATACTAAAAATTGAGTCTGATAATCAAACAGTTTATAGGTTTATTATAATGATTTATATTTAAAAAATATAGATTAAGACGATTGAAATGTAATTTTTGATTTCCTTTGCAAATATTATTATATTTTTTTTAATTTTTTTTGTAAAATATAAACAAAAGATAATAAAAGGAATTTACACGATGAGTAAAAACATTACAAAGAAAGATACCGAGGCTAATTTAACTACATCAGAAAATAATCTATTAGAAAAATTTACAAGTGATAACTTTCATTCAATAGCAACAAGGGCAGGATCAGAAGATTTTTCCATGGTTACAATTGATGATGAAAGATTGAATAAAATTGCAGAAAGAATGCCCGAATTTAATAGAGGTTTAAATGCATTTTCAAAAACGAATACACAATTTGTTTCATTGGGTTTAACTTTATCTGAAGCAACACCAGAAAGAAATATTAGACAGATTCATGCACAGATAGAGAGTAAAAGAGGTGCTTTATCAGAAGCACAATTTAGACTATTAAAACAACAAAATGATTTAAAAAGAAAACTTCTTAGAAGAGATGAAATTTTAGATACTGAAGTTGGAAAAAATTCAAAATATCCTACTGATGCTCATAAACAATTAGATATAGAAAGAATTGAAATTGATATAGAAGAAATAAAATCAAAAATGGTTGATGGTAGAGTTCATGTTGAACAAGCTATTAAAGAAATTGGTATGTATCAAGATGCTTATGATGATATTGTTGAACACTTTGGAATGGAAGATTGGGATGAGGTAGATATGGAAAATGCTGATATTACATATAACCTTAAAAGATGTTTTTTACAATCATTGAGAAGTTGTAGACAAATCCATTATATCAATGAACCAAATCAAGAATGGTTAGAACAATTAGGTATTAATCCATCATTTGTTCAATATGAAATGCTATCATTTCTAGAAACTGAAAGAAAAGTTATGGAAGATATGATGAAAAAAGGTGAAGGATTTGGTGATGATATGACTGCTGTTGATGAATTCATTGAACACATGACAAAGAAATACTATAATATGCCTGCTAAAAGAATTAAATCAAGAGGTATGAAAACAGAACACTATGATAAATGGTCTTTTAAAGATGAAAAACAAGAGAAAAAAAGACTTGAGGGCAAAAAATAGTGAAAGAACCATTAAATATTCCAGATACATTTGGAAAAGTTTTTAGGCATAAAAGATTATTCAATTATGTAATCTCACCGATTTCATCTGAGAATGGGTCAGTTACATGTATTGTTGGGAATAATATGCAACAAACAATACCGATTGATTATTTTAAAAGAGATTGGAAAGAAGATACTAGTATTAACTTGGATGATTTAATTTCAAAAATGGAAAAATATCCGGAAAATACACCTTTTACTATGGCATATAATGATTATTTTGAAGTTGATGATGGGAAAGAACATACATATTTACACTTTGATGATTTTGATGAAGAAAATGCAATAAGATTTCCAGCTTGGAAATTAACAAAATGCACAAAAAAAGAAAGAGATAAAATTATCAATCCTTTTACAATGATTATGCCTGTAAGAGATGATGTTATAGAAGATATTTCATCAGAAATTGAAATAATGAATGAAATTAGAAAAGATAACGAATTTATTGAATTTGATGATTTTCAAGGATTTGAATTTGGTTTACTCAAATTGCTAGAAAAGAAATATCTTAGAGAAATTTAAAACTAATTTAAAATAGTTGCAAGTTTCTCTTTTAATACTTGTGGTGTAAATGGTTTAACTATATAATTTGTTGAACCCAATTTTAAGGCTTTGATAACCTCA
>Ga0114934_10000407_pt1 | contig 26926 bp, 25 predicted proteins | sample 4SBtaG_2_FD_99695 | JGI IMG/M metagenome (GOLD analysis project Ga0114934, IMG submission 99695) | Deep subsurface microbial communities from Kolumbo volcano to uncover new lineages of life (NeLLi) - 4SBTROV10_white metaG | ecosystem: Environmental > Aquatic > Marine > Volcanic ...
AGGCGATTTAGGTCGCGCCCATCAGGAGTGGTGCGCGTTCCCATCATCATTCCTTCAACATTTACCACGGGCACTAAAATCAGAGTGCCGGATAATTGAGAAGGGTCGATGTGGTCATCAAGGGTGCCGGGGATGTGGTCGTCACCATAGACAAGATGATGAATAATTCCTGTGCCATTCAATTCGTCGCCATGGATTGCAGCGGTTACAGCGATTGTTGGCCCTTTTATTGCCCCATGTAGAATTTGGACAGGAATGTCTGCACTTTGTCCCATAGGGTCTTTTCCAACAGAAAGGGTGGTTTCCAAACGGTTGCCAGGGGCTACACTTTGTTCGTTAAAAACGAATTCGCCCCAATTACCCATTGGCTTGAGGCAACCGGTGTCTGCTTCTAAGTCCATGCACTATTATTATCACTTTTACAAGCAATCTATTATGAACCGTCGGGTATCGGTGGTGACTCCCGGAGGTGATGGAGTGCAGAGTCTTACCCAACCCGCACGCCAGACTGTTGCCTCGGATGCATACACACGGAGACGTGCGCGTTCGGAGTTGTCTGATGCGGTTGGGTTACTCAAGCACTTTTGAGCTTCCAATTGCAAGAGGAATTGATTATGACGACAGCTGAAGTAGATGAATATGTAAAGAGAGTATTGGAGCAGGCGAAGGATGCCGACCCAGATAAAGTGCGAGAAGAGTTTGAGAAATATCTAACAGATTTTTTACTTCCTCCCAAGGATTCTTTCCGCTCTGTTTTAAGGCGCTTTGAAGTTAGTGAAGAGAAGGTGAAAAGTGCGGCTAGAACGGCTTACCGAGAGACGAAAAAAGTTGACAGATTTGCTGAACTTGGAAGTGAAGACAGTAATGTCACAATTGATGTCAAAGTAGTAACTTATGTTTCTAGAATACAAACGGTCCGCGGTGAAGAAAAACAAATTGCATTTGGTTGGATTGAGGACGCTCCTTATGCAGAGTCAGGGCAATCTGAACGTTGGGATTTCAAAGACTGGGGTGAGCATGCTGAAAACATGGCTCCTGGTTCAGTCGTGCGAATGGAAGGTGTCAGTGTAAATGAATGGAAAGGAAAGAAATCCCTCAACATCAATCGTAGTAGCAGAATAGTAGTTCTTGAAGAAGGAGGCCCTGCTGTTTCGTTGCCAACCTCTGACCCAATAACAATCGAGGAGGCAGGAACTAGAGATGGTTTTGTTACTGTTGTTGGTCGATTGATGGCAGTTAATGCACAGACAATCAGCAAAAAAGATGGCAGTGGAGATTTGGACATTATCAAAGGAAAAGTAGCCGATGCTTCGGGTGCCATTGGATTTGTCAGTTGGTCAGAATTTGATTTTGAAGTAGGTTCACTTCTCCGTATTGAGGGGGCGTCAATCAGGAGGTTCCGAGATACTCCCGAGTTGAACATTGGTGACCGGACGAAAGTTGAGGTGTTCCATGATAGTAACTTCGCAGACAAAAATCAACTGGAAGATGCATCCAGATTAGATATCTCAAAACTTACAGATGGTTCACGTGATGTTTCAGTGGTTGCTCAGGTAATTGAATGGAAAGAGCGTTCCTTCACAAACTCAGATGGTGAACAGAAGACACTTTGGGGAGGAGAAATCGTTGACCCAACTGGAAGATGTCGGATGACTGCTTGGGAGGAAATACCCATCGATGTCGAAAAATTGCCGGTGTTCGTTTCAGTCACAGGGGTTAGGGTCAGAGCATGGCAAGGTACACCTGATATCACCATTGACCGGGCCGACCAAGTAGAGATATTGGCAAGCGCACCTTGGGATGCAATAGATGCATCCAATCACTGGGTCAAACACGAATTAGGCTCTCTCGTGAACGGGGGTTCTGTGAATGGAGTTGAAACAGAGGGTTGCATCGTATCGGTACGGTCAGATTGTGGAATTATACATCGCTGCCCAGAATGTCGCCGAGTACTTCGAGACCACGCATGTAATGACCACGGTGCCGTTGAAGGTGTCAAAGATATGCGATTAAGGATGGTGATTGATGATGGGGCTCAGAGTGCTTCAATCCTGCTTAATGGCGCATCGACGGAAACATACCTTGGAAAGAACATTGACCAAGTAACTTCTCAAATAGATAATTTTGGCGCTGAGTCATTCGTAGATGGCTTACGCTCAGACCTTCTCGGTCAGGCTGTTACTGCGAGAGGTCGTTGCTTAGTTGACGACCAAGGGGCGATGTTCCTAGCAGAGGAATTAGAGGTTTCGAGCACTCCTCCAGCAGATCAATCAAAAGCAGTTAGAGCAAAGTGGGGGGTGGCAGTTTGAGCCGCTTCACACGTCAACCGGCAATTCGATTATTCGCTAGAGAATACTTTGAATCAGACCTAATTGAGCAAGGGTCTGGAGAATATGACCCAACTTTTGTGATTACCAAACTAGGTGCTAAAGTGAACCGAATGATGGTCGCAGGATTGCTTGAAGGCATGGAACGTAGAGATGGTGATAGTGGGGCAAACTACCGCGGCAAAATTAGAGACCCAACTGGGCTTCACATGTTCAATGTAGGTTCATTTCAACCAGAAATTCATGCTCAAGTAGAGGAATTAGTTGCAAAATTTGACCAGAATGAAGAGCCAATCTTACTTCTTGCAATAGGTAAGGCAAGTCCTTACCAAACCGATGATGGTGGTGTATTCACAGGAATGAGGTTAGAGGAATTTACCATGATTGGAGGGGAAAGGTACGCTAATTGGCTAGTTGAAACAGCTGATGCAACCCTTCGTCGTATTGATTTCTTCCAAAAGAGCCGTGATTTGGAACCATCTCCTGATGTATATCGGAAGGTCGGAATTGCCGATGACCTAATTTCTGGATTAATCAGTGGTAGAGGACATTATTCTAGCGTTGATCCCGATGTCTACATGGTGGGAGTATTGAGAGCTCTTGATTATTCAGAGGGAAATCTTTCTGCAGTTTCCATACAAGCAGAGTCCGCAAATGATGATTCAAATGACGATTCAGAGTCGTCTTCTGAACAGGTTAAAGAATGGATTACAACATACCTGTTAGCCAACAATCCAGGAGATGGCGTCCCTTACGACTCAATCATGAACGATTTAGCCTCAAAAGGGATATCGAGAAGTGTTGGAGAGGCAACAGTTGACCTACTGATGGAGGATGGTCTAGTTTTTGAACATTCATTCGGATTCCTTGGCCACATTGACTCAAATTGAGGTTGTTACGCGCTACCTTCAATTAGAGTCCGGCTTGTGTCCCTACCTGAGGGAACTCAAATGTCGGGTGGTCTTTCCTGTTTCATTCGCTCTTTAGACGGAGATTGGTTGCAATTAGATGGTTGCACCGTGGATATTGAAATCAGACGTAGATTCCAACGCGAAATCGCCCGAGATGGAGAAGGTGACGATTTAATTGACCAAGGTTCAGAGAGTATGGAATTCATATTATCTGGTAGAATTGACCTCCCCACTTATCTGAAGGCACAAACAATTTTCCGCTCTGGGACCTGTTGGTTCATTGATCCATTTGAAGAACAAGAAATCAAAGTGTGTTTTGCTCGAGTTCGTTACAATAGTGAAAGCAAGGAATTCGAATTTTTACTGATTGAGGATGTAGTCTGAGCGGGGAATGAGAATTATGAGTGCTCAAGAAGAGGAAATTAACCTCATCTATGCTCTGAGAGGGATACAAGTCCTAATTGGCGCAGGAGTTGGGCTTGAGTCATCAATGACTCATATCGCTAAAGGTGGGTATGGCGTCATCTCTTCAGATTTTTCAAAGGCCCTTTCAAGAGTTAACTCAGGGCAGCGGTTAGAGGATGAGTTAAGACGCCTCATCAAATCTTCAAAAAGTACAGATTATCAGCGATTACTTACGTCAATGCTGAACAATGTTGTGTCAAACACAGATTTGGTGGCCTCTCTTGAGCAACAAGCCTCAAGGGCAGAAGAGAACCGAACGGACAGATTGAAGAGATATATCGAAGATTTGTCAGGTCTTCCAGAAAAGGCACTTATTCTTGGGTTTCTAGCACCACTGATTCTCGGGTTATTAGCAATTTCACCGTTCTTATTGGGTGGCCTACAAGGGGTCCCCGGAGTTACTATTCCGCCTGTTGACAAGATGATGTTTGCTTACAAAGGTGGCCTACTCGTCACGATTGTCTTGCTCATATTCATGCTATTTGGTGCAAAAGCAAAGGACCCGGGGGTGTGACAATAGCGATTGGGATTCCTGGCATGCTTGACATGGTGACAGATTCATTTCTGATGTCGATTTTTATTCCACTTACAATCATTTCAATGGGTGGTGGATTGCCATTCATGTTAGAGAGTAGAAGGTTGAAGAAAATAGAATCCGGCTTACCAGAACTTCTTGAAGGAATTTCTACATCTCTGGGGGCAGGTCTTGGTTTACAACAAGCGATAAGCTCAATGGCGAATCAGAGAGATGACTTGTTGGGCCATATGTTACGAAAAGCAATCGCTCGTAGCCAAGTGACTACTTTTGATGCAGCAATTTCAGAATTTGCACTCGATACCCGCTCCCCAACCGTACAAAGGGCTTTCAATCTACTACAAACAGCCGATGAAAACGAAGCACCATTGGCTGATGTTACATTCTCTATGAGTCTTGAGTATGATCGATTAATGCGCTTGCGCAGTAAGAGAACTTTAGATTTGAAGGGTCATGCACTCACCCTTCAGATACTAATGGCGGTTTTACTGCCGTCAACAATTGGCTTCATGTTTGGTCTTTTTGCTGGGCCAGAATCTGGTATACCAATGGGCCTATTCCACCCTTCAATGCTGCTTTATTTTACAGCAGGATCCGCGTTTTCGGTAATGGTATCCGCAGTAATGTTAGGTAAATCACTAAATTCATCTGTTTGGTGGATTGCACCATGGGCCTTAATTTCTCAGATTATATACATGGGCTCATATTTGGTATCGGCATTGTTTGGATGAAAATGGAAGTGGAAAAATGAGTGAAGAAATCATGGCAAGATATGACAATGTTACGATTTATATGGAGCATAATCATCCTAGCCCAATGTACCACGTTGATGGAAATACTCCAGCAAATCCGTATGGCGCTTTGAAACCACTTTTAGAAGACGATTTTCTTGAGGAAGTGATGTACAATGGTGGGCAACAATGTGTGAAAGTGGCTCACCGAGAGCATGGAATGTGTCGTACAAATATTTGGATTGAAGATGATGAGGGATTGAAAATTGCTGGAAATATTGCTGCTTTTACTAATGTTCCACTTGGTGATGGTCCAGGGAAAGTTCCTCTCTTTGACGGGAGATTGCCCGATGGAAGTAGAGTGAATGGAGTTATTCCGCCAGTTTCGCCAGATGGTCCCACACTAACCATTCGAAAATTCCGAGCCGACCCGATTACAATCATTGATTTAATTGAATTTGGTTCAATTGATGTTACGCTTGCTGCGAATATGTGGTGCTGGGTTGATGGCCTTGGTTCTCGACCTGCAAACTTCATCATTGCAGGTGGTACAGGTTCAGGTAAAACAACCACACTAAATTGTCTTGGCATGTTCATCCCTTGGGATAAGAGATTGTTGACGGTTGAAGACACCGCAGAATTACAATTGTTCCATGACCATTGGCTGCGTATGGAAACTCGTTCCGAGCGTCCAGATGGCACTAGTGAAGTCGATATGGATGATTGTTTGAGGTCAAGCCTGCGAATGCGTCCAGACCGAATTATTGTCGGAGAAGTAAGAGGTCCAGAAGCTGCTACTCTATTGACGGCAATGAATACTGGTCACGATGGTTCATTTGGTAGCCTTCACGCAAATACAGCGATTGAAACTGTAACGAGGATGACTAGCCCACCGATGAGTGTTCCATCAATTATGATGAGTGGGCTTGATTTAATTATTGTACAAAGTAGAATAAACAGAGGAGGAAAGCAGGTTAGACGCATTATGGAAATCGCTGAGATCGCTGGAATGGAAGGCGATAGACCTCGGCTCAATCCAATTTGGAAGTATGACCCGGAAACGGATACTACAACTCAAACGGGGGTGCCGAGTAAATTGAGAGAATTGATTTGTTCTGCAGTAGGTTGTCGGCCAGCAGATTACGAAGCTCATGTTAGGCAACGAGAGAAGATTTTGATGGATATGATTTCCAGAGGAATCCGTGACATCGAAAGTGTTGCTCAGATTCTGCAAACTTTCTATTCACGTCAATGAAGATGATGTTCAATTTTCACCGCGGTTTAGTTTACGAAGTAATGCATCTGCGGCGTCAAGTTTTGACTTCACCCTATCTGATTCGGGTTCATCACTTGGTTCAACTGCTGTAGCAGATTCAATTGTTGGAGGTTTCCTGCCCATCTCTGTTAGAATATCCCTCATTGAATCAACAACATCTGAAACCTTGTCAGCATCAAGGGAAATTGAAGTCGGAAGAGATGGAATGTCGGCAGCGGAAACGTACCCCATCTCGGCGGCTAAAACACCAGCGGCGGCTAACAATCTAGGTCTAACCTCTGGTTGATTTGGGTCCCATCCTCTTCGTTCAAGGAATCGCACAAGAAGAGCGTGTTCGATAGGCCCAAACTGCCCCTCAGACCGTCTAACGATTGTTTCAACAACTCGTTCAAAGGCTTCCATCTGTGTCTCAACCTTGCCAAGTTGGTTCATCGCTTCATCGCTAAGGTCGTGGCTTCTGGTGTACAGGGTTTCCATGGCTCTGTGGCGTCTAGAAGTAACTGGGTCTAATTCCTCCTCACTAGCACGTAGAGATACTTGAAGGTCAAATAATCCGTGAACTCTGCCACTAATCGCAGCCAATTCTAAATCAAGTCCTACATCTAATGCAGCATTCTCAAAATCAACTCTTGCAGAAGCGATTTCACCACCTCGTCTTTGGAGAATTTCATCCAACTTGTCAAGCAAGTCAGGCCGGGCATCTTCCAACTGGCGCAATGCTTGTTTCTCACGCCAAGAACCTGGTAATGCAGAGCGGGCAGAATCTTCTTGGTGTTTCAATTGAATCATCTGTTGTAATTCATCTAGGATTTGCCCACGCACAATTTCATGCTCAATTCCAAACCCTAATCGACCTAAATCCTCAATGAATGCGGAAACATCATCCTCATCCTGTTCTCTTCCTATTAACAAGAATTCTCTGAGGTGGCTTGTGAGTTCTGCTCGACGAGATTCTAGACGTACTAATGCCTCACCTGCTCCTTCGTCTAGGGTGAGGGGCGCTGGTTCTGGCGCTATAGTTGGCGTTTGTGACGGTGTGGTTGAAATTTCATCTTCAAATTCAGTTGGTAGTTCAACAGGTTCAGGTTCTTCAACTACTTCGACCGGTGTAATTGGCTCTAAGTCTCCCGCGTCATTGTCTGAACTAGGCTCAACATCGGTTTCAATGGTCTTCTGTCCTGTGCGCAAACTTTTCTTGACTCTACCCCAAGATTTCTCCTCGGATGACAGCACACCGGCAACTCTTCCCATCAGGACATTCTTGTTTCCAGAGCGTGGTAAATCAAATGTAATGCAAAGTGCATGTAATTCTTCGCGGGTCATATCACCGATGGTTGAAACATTGAGTTTTTTCGGGTCGCCATTTAGGTGTAGCCAAAGTCGACGCATCTTTGCTTTTTTCGCTCCTGATTTCTTCACACCGAAGAGTCCGAGAATTTCAGTCAACTCGTTATTTTGCATCTTATTGATGCCCGAATCAGTGAAGTCAAATTGGTTCAAAACAAGGGTTGCAATCAATTTTGCCCGGAGTTGTTCAACATTTCCGGTTTTTGGGAGGTTATTTTCGACAGCGAGGTCTCGTAACTCTGCGAGTTTCGCCTGAAAAAGCGAATTCAGCAACTCTGTGTCGATGGCCAAACCCCGTTCACCTATGGTGCAGTCTTCACGTTCCAAACATCTATGTTGCGCTTGATGAGTAGGCGAAAGTGGCAGTTGTGGTGGCTAATGATAGAAACCGAGACATCTCGAAGATGTGAGATTCTCCATGATCACAGAAGTGTGAACGATTACTGTTCTAGAGGTCAATAAATTTCCCATCACGAGTTCCTAGTTTTACTAAGTTTGACCACTCGTCGGAGAGGAAATTCGTGACAACTGTTGTGTCCTGTAAATCTGCTATTCTTTGCATGCTGATGGTAGAGTTTCCTTTGTGGCTCACAAGTTCAATCTGAATGTCAACCTTCACTTCATTCGTTGTAATTTCACCCTCAGGGTCAACCAGTACATTTCGGGTTAACAGGTCACGCTTTCTCTCTGCTTCACGAATTAGAGTTGCAGGTTGCCTATGCCTTGTTAGAATGCCTACTATATTCTTAATATTGGAATCCATATTTTTCAGGAGGATTTCATTGACTTGCCACGACGTCTCTGCTTCGTGGTCAAGCATTGTAGCAATTTTTTTCTTAGGAAATCCTGTTCTTCCTATGACAATGATTGTACCAGCGTGTGGAAGTGGAAGGAATCGGAAGAGTTCATCTTCAGCAGCATCCTGAGTAAGTGCGTGACGGCGGGTTTTGAAACCTGCTAGGCGATGGATGTGACGAGGGATTGCGTATCCGTCAATATCTCCTGATTGGCGTAATTCTTCAGCCCAATTAACAAATGAGTATATGTCGTCATAATCTAGTGATTCGGGTTTTTCTGTTTCTGTAATTCCAAGATGGGCTTTTGGAGAGCGTACTCTAGCATCGGGGCGGAATCTTCTCAGTTGCCGTCGTACTAGTTGGTTTTGACTTAGGACAATTGCATTTTTGGGGAGGTGATTGGGCCGGTCTTCACTCACTAAGACATAATTCCAGTCACGTAGTGGTAACGCACCTACTACAGTCAATCCTTGGTCTAACTCGCCCAAATCCGAAAGGTCTTTTGCAGCGGCTAGTAAGAGGTCAGTCTCACCGTTTTGTAATTTCTCAATTCCTTCTTCTATGGAGGTTGTTGATACTTCTTTGAGTTCAATATCAATATTGTCTAATCCAGTAAATGCACTGAGCAGGTCAGCTGAATCGGTGGGAGCGCGAGCGATTAACAGTGGCACATCTTCACTCATTAGCGCACTTCCTGTATCGGTTCCCCTCAGCCACCTGTTGATATATCCGACCCTTCTGCAAGAAATGAGTCGGATGCAATCAGCAGATAATCACATCGCATTTATTGAGAATGTTCGTGATCGCTTTGAAGCCGCATTGATTGCTCATGTTGAAGCAGCCTGTCAAGGTGAAAATGGTGAAATAATGGCGCTTGCAAAAGAAGTTCTGATGGCTGGTGGGAAAAGATGGCGTCCAATCTTGCTTCTACTTTCATATCAATTGGCAGGTGGGAAAGATGAGAGTGAGGCAATGCCACTTGCCCTTGCATTTGAGATGATTCACACTGCAACTCTAGTTCATGATGATATTAATGACGAGGCGGAGTTTCGCAGAAACGTTCCAACATTGCATGAGAAATATGATTCTGCTAGAGCCCTAATAGCAGGAGACTATCTCTTCGTTGAAGGCTTTGGATTAGGAGGTAGATATGAGGAACAAATAGTTCGGCTAATATCAAATTACTGTGCTCAAATTGCTTCCGCTGAATTGATGCAACTCCGTCATGTTGGAAATTTAGCAACCACTCCAGAAGATTACTATGAAATCATTTCTGGGAAAACTGCAGGCCCATTTGCAGCCGGCTGTACTGCAGCTGCTTTAGTTGCAGGCGCTAGCCCTGAACTAGCGGATATTTTGGGTCAGTTTGGCCTAGAATTAGGATTGGCGTTCCAAATTGTTGATGATTTACTTGACTTAGAAGGGGATGAGCGAATGGGTAAACCGAGAGGGAATGATGTAATAGAAGGAAAAATGACTCTTCCGTTAATCCATTCATTGACACTTTCACATGGTGACGACCGACGAAGATTAGCCGAGGTTATCTCTGGGTTTCATGATGGGTTGTGGGATGAATTAACAGAACTACTACAGCGGGCTGGAAGTATTGGTTATGCTCAAACTCTCACGAATAATCATCTTGAAAGGGCTATTGATGCTCTTCTCCAGTTTCCAAAATGTGAAGCAAGGGACGCTCTAGAGTGGCTCACGAAACAGGTGATGGACCGACATGAGTAAAGGAACTGAACCAGAACACCGAGAAGTGCTTGTTGTTGGGTCTGGGCCGGGTGGTTCAACTGCTGCCAATCGATTAGCAGAATTAGGCATGGATGTGTTAGTCATTGAGCGCCGTCAAACGGTGGGGAATCCCGCTCAATGTGGCGAATGTATCCCGGCTTGGGGTGAAATGAGTGATGCCTTTCCTTTAATCAAACAAGACCAGTGGCTTGAGGAATATTGGAAATTTCCAGACCATGTGTTAGGGCAATATCTTGAGTGGATGAGAGTTTACACGCCATCAATGAAGGAATATGGGTTTGAACTCGATTGTTATGGCGCTCATCGTCTGCAATTTGATGGGCACCTCGCTGATAGGGCTGTATCGATGGGCGCTGAAATCAGAACTGGTACAGAGTTAAGAAAGGTGCAAAACCAAAGTAAATTGAATCGCGAAGTCTATCGTACTAACAACGGTTCATTCACTGCTGATTATGTAATAGATGCTACCGGTGCATTGGCCCATGTTGGGAGATTGAGAGGCAGTGAAGATAGGCCTGGTGGGCAGCTGCCAACAATCTATTGCCAAGTTACTGGCCATGATTCCGATTCTTTCGATATTTTCATGGGCAGTGTTGCGCCAGGTGGATACGCATGGATAATTCCCAAGGGTGATATTGCAAATGTTGGGATTGGTGTTCGCTATAATCATCTTGATGTCCCTTTGAAACAGAGATTAAACAAATTTTGTGATGGTCTTGGTTTGACCATCCATTCATATGGTGGTGGATGGATTCCACTCGGAAGAATGGTGAAATCAGCAGTGAAAGATAATGTGTTATCAGTTGGTGATGCTGCTGGTTTGGTAATGCCGTCGAATGGAGGTGGAATTGGTCAGGCAATAATTTCTGGAAAATATGCCGCCGAAGCAATTCTTGCTGACAAAATGGGTGACACATCGTTATCAAATTATGATAATATCTTGAAGAAGACGATGGCAAAACAGTTGCGGATTTCTCGTCGCTCAAAAAATCTATTCTGGACTTTCTGTCGCAACGATTTCTCAACTGAACTTGCAATGAGAATGTTAGGGACAAACGGATTGCGCCGAGCAATTGACTGCCGGCGTCCTCTGTTTATCATCTGACTGAGTTAGATGAGGTTTGCAGCCATCGAATTACTCGGGTTTTTCGCCGATGAATCGTGCTGCCATCCCAGGAAACAATAGTCTTCCCTTTACAGGCGCAAATCCAACTTCTCGCATCATACGTTTGTACTGCCGAGTAGTTCCGAAGTGAACATAGGTCTTGGTTAGCCATTTCCAAGGGTGGTCATCTTGTTTGCATATTAACCGGGCGTAGGTTCCTACCCACAATTTCATCCATAGCCAACCAAGCCACCCATGTAGGAAATTTGATTTTCCGGCATCACAAATTATCAGTTTGCCCCCCGGTTTCAATACGCGGAGTATTTCTTCTAGTCCCTTACGCTTATCTTGAAAATCTCTGAATGAAAATAGACAACAGACTACATCAAATGAATTGTCTGAAAGTGGTATTTCTTCTGCAGTCCCCTCAATGAAGTTGGCGGGTTCTTCACCTCGCTCGGCCCGAGCCTCATTGACTCGTTGTCGCGCTACCTCCAACATCGCTGGAATTGGGTCTAAACAGGTGACATCGCAAGATACAATTCGCTCGGCGAAAGTTCCTGGACCACAACCAACTTCCAAGACTTTGCTACCAGCGGGGATTTGTGCCCGTACACCTTTTCTCCAGCGTTGGTCTTGGCAAAGAGTGGCGAAGCGATTTATGCGGTCGTATACTGGAATAGTGGCTTCTAAATTAGCCTGCAACTCAGACCAATCGGAGTCGCCGATATGCTCACTGTCCATGCCTCTCCCCATACCGTGGGTCAGGGGTTTTGTGTTTCAACGCGTCGGAACCAAGAGTTGAAGGTTTTACGACGTGAGGTTACATACATAAACTGCACATTGGTCGCCTAATCACCCATGGGTGGTTCTTGTGTCACGTGAGGAAATTTTACGCTCAATCAAAGATGCCGAAAAGAAGGCGTCAGACCATATCGCAAAAGCGCATACAGATGCGTCTGGAATTGTAGCAAAAGCGAGGGTTGATGCCTCTACAATGATTGCTGAAGGACGCCGTGAAGCGGATGAAAATGCAAGCAAAATGGTAGATGATGCCAATTCTGCTGCAGGCAAGGCTGCTAACAAAGTGAAGAAAAAGGGTGAGAAGGAATTAGATGATATTCGGGCCGGTGGCGAAAGCAACCGGAACTCCGCAGTAGAGTCGGTCTTGGATTCTTTTAGGGCGTGAGAAATAACCATTGTAGGTGAGCATGTTGAGTCAGTTTACAACTCAAGGAATGTCTCGCCTGACAGCAGCAGGTCTCATCTCCAAAGTTGATGATGCAGTTCAATCACTGGCTGATGTCAATGCAGTTCACCTTGTTGATTATGGTGGGGCCGAAGAAGGATTCTCTCTTGGTTCGCCTACTGAAGATTCACCGGCAGTTGGCCGTGAACTCAATCTTTTCCGGAGTGCTATCTCTCAAATCGATGCAGGTGACCCAAAGGTACCTCTAGAATCTAACTCTGTCCGATTAAAGATGGCAGCAGATTTGCCGTCATTAGTTAATGAAATGCTAACCCATCTAGATAGATTGGGGGAAATTGATTCAGAACTTGAAACAATTAGTGATGAAATCGAGATCCTTGAATTATTAGAGCCATTAGGTCTTGATTTGGAGTTACTTTCAGGTTATGATTCAATAATGAGTTTTGTTGGTACAATTAAGGATGGACCAATTGCTCAGGGGGCCGCAGGTGAAGGCGAAGCATTCATTTCCGAAGGCAAAACAACTGTAGTGGCTGTATTTTGCAAGAAAGAACACAGTTCTGAAGTTCAATCAGGCCTTGATGATGGCGGATTTACTGCTTTGATGGTTCCAGAAGGAAGCGGCTCAATCTCAACTAAATTGGAGAAATTAAATGACCAGGTCGCTTTCTTAACATCTGAGCGTGAGAATTTACAATTGGAACTTGATGAATGGGCCCAACACAATGGGACAACATTGCTTGGAGGAATTGAATTACTTGAGCGCGATTTAACTCTCGCTAATGGAGCAGTCCGATTAGCAGTAAGTGACCATGCATTTGTTATTGATGGCTGGGTTGAATCAATTCAGGAAGAAGAAATCCGGTCTGCATTAGCAGATTCTTGCCTTCATGTTGACATTGAAAGATACAAAGTTGTACCTGGTGGCGGCGCTCATGGGCATCACGATGACAGTGAATCTTTGCCACCAATCAAGTTTGCAGAGCGAAATGCTGCAAAGCCATTCGAGTTGGTAGTTGATATGATGGGTCGGCCAGCCTATCGGAAAGTTGACCCAACTCTTTTCTTGATGATTACTTACCCACTATTCTTTGGTTTGATGCTCGGAGATATGCTCTATGGGATAGGTACCCTAGCACTTGCTTATGCGCTTTACCAGAAAATTGGTCACACTGACCAAGGGTATCTTGCTTCTAAATTGCTAATGTACATCGGTTTTTCAACTGTGTTATTTGGTTATATTTATGGCGAATTTGCCGGATTTGAGATATTACCGCATTACGCGTGTGATACGGTCGCAACTTATGGAATGGCTGAAGCAGGCGCAACAGGATGTCACTGGGCTCCAAGCCACGCACCCGCGTGGGCAACATGGCCAAGTTTCTTCTACCCGAATGGTGGAGAATTCCATTGGTCAACTAACGACCTTTCCTTGTTCTCTTTCATGGGCGTGTCTCATGGATTACCATTTGGCTTGTCACTCGGATTCCCATTCCACAGAGTAAGTTCAGACTTGATGAATCTAATTCTGCTCTCAATTTACATTGGAGTAGCACATATTTTGCTAGGTCTCTTCATTGGATTCAGAGATGTGATGGTTGTTGGAGATAGTCACGGAAACCGTGGATTTGTTACAGCATTCTTCGATAAGGGTTCCTGGATTGCAATCACTGTTGGTGGATTCTTACTAGCATACGCATACATGGTAATCGGTTCTGGAGCTCATACTGGTGAAGGATACCTCGGTTTCCTCGGCAGTATGATGACAATTGGTGGGACTGTTTTACTTCTAGGGATTCTCATGCTGTTCTATGCAACTTGGAAGTTCCATGGTTATCCGATGGGTATCAGCGCAATTCTTTCTTTAATTGAGCCATTTGGAATAATCAGCAATGTCATCTCATACATGCGTATAGCATTAGTTGGTTTAGTCGGCGTAAAAATTGCTGAGTTAGGCAATGTGTTGTTTTATGGCGATGCTCATGAAGGAACTGGAATGTTAGGTGCAATAGAAACTATGGCGCACAATGGTGTTGAAGGCACCATGGCATGGGTGGTGTTCATCCCATTTATTCTCGCAATTGTTGTGAAGTTGTTTGGCAAGCATCTGCCGATTGACTTGAGTGGATTCAATATGTGGATTGGCGTTGGAATGACCGGGTTATTCGGACTTTTCTTTACCGGTGCAGAGTATCTAGACCTGTCCATTATATTGTTAGTAAGCGCAGTCTTTACAGCAATTATCATGCGCAAGAATGAATTTGATGTTGTGAAGGTAGCAACGACTTTCTTCATGTGTTCATTCTTTGTTGGTGCTTTCTTTGGAGGAGGCTCTTATTCTGTTATGATTATGTTCTTTGCTTGGCTGGGAATTCAGGGTTTTGCGTGGGTGTTAGGGGTTTTCAGTCCAAATATTCACACCGCTCGTCTTCACCTAGTCGAGTGGATGAAGCAATTTTACGAAGTAGCCGGAGAGGTCTTCTCACCCTTCGGTTTCAAGGCAAGGTATGTTGAGGTTGAGTGATATCAAATTCCAATACAAAAATATTGTAAGGAAAAAAATTGGAGGAATGAAAAAATGAATGTAAGAACATTGAATATGGCACTGTGGATGCTTGTTGGCGTAGCGGGGGTAGTCCTTTTTATGGACACTGTTGCTGCTGCTAAAGCGGATGCGATCGCAAACGGTACTGGGTACAGCTGGGGTATGCCTCTAGGTGCAGGAATTGCACTAGGGTTTGCTGGAGTTGGAACTGGAATCAGCCAAGGACAAATTGGTGCAGCAGCGGTCGGTATGGTAGCAGAAGATAGTGGGAAACTAGGAATTGCAATCCTATTTACTGCAATACCTGAAACTATCGTTATCCTTGGATTCGGCGCTATCTTCGCTATGTGAGATCACCGGAAAAATTTCCCGGAGGATGAAAGCATGTCGTTAGATGCATTGGCGAGTGAAATCGCAACTGCGGCAAAGAAGGAGGCGAAAGCCATCACTGATGCAGCAGAAGCAGAAGCCAAGAGTATTCTTGATGAAGCGAAAGCAGTTACTGCCGCTCTTCACGACGACGCAGTCGTACGTGCAGAGCGTGAGTGTGAACAAATAGAAACAGAGAGTGTTGCTTCTACCCGTCAAGCAAACCAGAATGCCCAACTCGTAGCAAAGCGCGAAGAGTTGGATGCAACATGGGTGGCTGTAAAGGAAAAAGTAGCATCGGCAAAATTAGCAGGTCGTTCAGGTTTGCTAAAGAATCTCGTTTCAGAGGCAAAGAAAGATGCAGGGAAAGATATGATTCTCTGCCCTGTAGCCCTGGATAGAGGTGCGTTGGAGAAGGCTGGAACTGGCTTTGATATCGGTGACGATGTCAGTGGCCTAGGTGGCTTTGTTCTCCAAACAAGCGATGGAAGCGTAGTTCTTGACTACCGTTTTGATGGTCGCTTGGAAGATGCTTGGAAGAGCAATCTCTCATCTGTGAGTTCGACACTATTTGGTAACGCCTGAGTAAAGGAGGTTGAAAAAATGACAATGATGGCAAAAGGTGGCTCAAACTGGGCTTACGCCGCTGCTCGTAGTAAGACGAGAAAAGCGAACCTGATTGATGCCACCCGCATGCGGCAACTGCTACAGCAGGAGCCAGATGCCATCGCTGCCAGCATCGCTGAGTTTGGGTACCGTTCAGAAATGGATGTGTATGGAACTAGACTCAGCGGTGCAGACCTCATCGAGGCTGCTCTGAACCATAACATGGACCGAGACTTAGCACAAGTACTCGGATATTGCCAAGGCAATTTGAAAGAAGTTGTATCGATTTATGTTGATCGTTTTGGATATCAGAAAGTTAAAGCTATTCTGAGAGCCATTCGAAGTGGCGTAGATTACGAAACCGTTGCTTATCAAGTATTGCCAGAAGAAAATGAAGAAAATAATAAATGGCTAGAAATTGTCAAACAGAGTGAAGATTTGAGTGATGTTGTTTCCGCATTGAGTGGAACTCGATATGGGCGCGCCCTCTCTAATTTAGATTCCAATGCATCACTAATGCAGATGGAAGATGCTTTAGATGCACATTACTACAAAACATCTCTAGAGACATTGCCAAGTAACAATTCACTACTCTCCCGTTACCTAAGGGCAGAAATTGACCACCGAAATGTAATCAATCTTTTCCGAGCGATTCGACAAGGTCTTTCAATAGACCAACGAAGTTCATTGATGATTAAAGGTGGAAAATTGAGTGCTGCTACCCTTCGACAAGCCGAACAGGCAGTTGATGAGGCGGCTTTGTTAGAAGTGTTACGTCGGGCAAATGGATTTGATGATACAGGAATGGATGAAGCACTTGCTGCTTCTCAAGACCAAGGCACATTAGACCCAATTGTTAGCATCGTTACAGGTCAACGCATCCAATTACTGCGCAAGATGTCCTTGCTGAATCCAGTTTCAGCATTCCCAGTCATTCATTACATTGAGAGCAAAGTCACAGAAGTTCGCAACTTGCGCCTTTTAGCGCGTGGAAAAGCAGCTGGACTTGAGATTGATGTTCTCGAAGACCACTTATTGATTTGAGGTGAAAAAATGGAAATTGCAGTAATAGGCACACCAGAATTTAGCCTTGGATTCCAACTTGCGGGGGTAACTCGGATACTCAACCCGCCAAATGATGAGGAGATGGAACAGGATTTGCGCCAACTCCTCAATGACAAAGAGGTCGGTATCGTCGTGATTGACGCATCTGACCTTATCAGAATGCCCGACAGGCTTCGCATCCAGCTGTCGGATAGCATCACACCGACGTTCCTTGGCATCGGCACTGAGCAGGATAACACCTTGCGAGAGCAGATAAAGAGTGCAATTGGCGTCGACCTCTGGAAGTGAAACTCAATAAATAAATTGAAGGAAGTGAAGAAATGAGCAAAAATGGACAAATATACAGAATATCTGGACCAGTAGTGACTGCGGTTGGATTGAACGCTAAAATGTACGACGTAGTAAGAGTCGGTGATGAAGGCCTAATGGGCGAAGTTATCGAATTACACGGCGAAAAAGCGGTTATTCAAGTGTACGAAGATACCTCGGGTGTACGCCCTGGTGAACCGGTGACAAACACCGGCCAAACATTGTCAGTACAATTGGGACCTGGTTTGTTGACCCAGATTTATGACGGGATTCAGCGACCTCTTCCAATTCTACTTGAGAAGATGGGTACGTTCATCACAAGAGGTGTTGATGCGGACGGTCTAGACCAAGAGAAAAAGTGGACCTTCGAGCCTACTGCTAAGAAAGGCGACAAAGTTGAGGGTGGCCAAGTAGTTGGTACTGTTCAAGAGACAGAAACAATTGCTCACAAAATCATGGTTCCTCCAAATGTTACTGGTACAATTAAGAGTATCAAGAATGGTGATTTCACAGTATCAGAAACTGTCTGTGTGCTAGATGATGGCACAGAGATTGCAATGATGCAGCGCTGGCCAGTACGTGCACCACGCCCGTACAAGCAGAAGTATGCACCAGACACACCTCTAGTGACTGGCATGAGAATTCTTGACTTCTTGTTCCCACTTGCAAAGGGTGGAGCAGCGGGAATCCCTGGTCCATTCGGGTCTGGAAAGACTGTTACTCAACAATCACTAGCAAAGTTCTCGGATGCACAAATTGTAGTTTACATTGGTTGTGGAGAGCGTGGAAACGAGATGACAGAAGTGTTGGATGAGTTCCCCGAACTTATCGACCCTAACACCGGCAAGCCTCTGATGAACAGAACTGTGATGATTGCAAATACATCTAACATGCCGGTAGCGGCTCGTGAAGCATCTGTATATACAGGAATCACAATTGCAGAATATTTCCGTGACATGGGTTACGATGTTGCTCTAATGGCAGATTCAACCAGCCGCTGGGCTGAAGCAATGCGTGAAATTTCATCACGTCTTGAAGAAATGCCTGGTGAGGAAGGATATCCTGCATACCTATCCAGTCGTTTGGCAGAGTTTTACGAGCGAGCAGGCCGTGTTGAAACCCTTGAGGGTGAAGATGGATCTGTTACAGTAATTGGTGCAGTGTCTCCACCTGGTGGTGACATTTCTGAGCCAGTCAGTCAAGGAACTCTTCGTATTGTGAAGGTTTTCTGGGGGCTTGATGCGCCACTCGCAAGGCAACGTCACTTCCCAGCAATCAATTGGTTGAATTCGTACTCGTTGTACCCACAGTCACTCGACCAGTGGTTCAAGGACAATATCGCTGCAGATTTCCCTGAAGTCAGAACTGAAATCAGCAGTCTGCTTCAAGTTGAAGCGGAACTACAAGAAATTGTACAGTTAGTCGGTTCTGATGCACTACCTGTTGACCAACAATTGACTTTAGAAGTTGCAAGAATGATTCGTGAATATTTCTTGCAACAAAATGCATTCCATGAGATTGACGCTTTCACTGGCGTACAACAACAATATTTGATGGCAAAGGCAATTTTGACTTTCCAGAATGAAGCAAAAAATGCAATTGAAGCCGGTGGAATGCTTGAGGATGTAGTTAACGTTCCAGCACGCAGTAATTTGATGCGCTCAAGATTTGAAGATAATTATCTTGACCGAATTGAGGGCTTAGTTGCTGAGATGACAAAAGAAATTGCCGCTGCGGCGGAGGAGAATTAAGGGGGAATTTAGATGGCAGGAAAAGAATATCGTACCATTACAGACGTGAAAGGACCACTTGTGTTCTTGAACAAGACAGAACCAGTTGCATTCGGAGAAATCGTAGAATTGCGCCTAACAGATGGTAGCATGAAGAACGGACAAGTTCTTGACACCAGTGATGATTTGGTGGTTGTACAAGTTTTCGAAGGAACAGCAGGTGTTGATAGAACAACAGGAGTAAAGTTCCTTGGTGATGTATTCAAACTACCAGTCAGCAATGACCTAGTTGGAAGAATTCTAGACGGTGCTGGCCGCCCTCGTGACGGCGGTCCAGAAATTATTGCTGATGGACAAGCAGACATCATTGGTGCTGCAATCAATCCATATGCACGTCAAAGTCCACACGATTTCATCCAGACTGGAATCAGTGCAATTGACTGCTGTACAACACTTGTACGCGGTCAGAAATTGCCAATCTTCAGTGCATCTGGTCTACCACACAACGATATCGCTTTGCAAATCGCTCGTCAAGCAAAGTTGACAGCAAGTGATGAACAATTTATTGTGGTATTCTGTGCAATGGGAATTACTGCGGAAGAATACAATTTCTTCAGAAGCGATTTGGAGCGCACAGGCGCACTAGAAAACGCGGTTTTGTTCGTCAACCTAGCGGACGACCCAGCGGTTGAGCGACTGATCACACCAAGACTTGCATTGACAGCAGCAGAGTATCTTGCATTTGAGCACGATTACCACGTACTGGTCATTTACACTGACGTTACCAACTACTGTGACGCACTGAGGCAAATTGGGGCGGCTCGAGAAGAAGTTCCAGGACGACGTGGTTACCCGGGTTACATGTACACTGACCTAGCAATGTTGTACGAGCGCGCAGGATTAGTGAAGGGGAAGAAGGGGTCAATTACTCAATTCCCTATCCTCACTATGCCTGGTGACGATATTACCCACCCAATCCCTGACCTTTCAGGATATATTACTGAAGGACAGATTGTAATTTCAAGAGAATTGCATGGAAGTGGTATCTATCCACCTATCAACGTACTTCCAAGTTTGTCCCGTCTGATGGGCGGAACAATTGGTGAGAAGACAACTCGTGAAGACCACAAATCGGTTTCTGACCAGATGTATGCTGCGTACGCTCAAGGGCGAGAATTGCGTGGTCTTGTAGCGATTGTCGGTGAAGATGCACTAAATGAGCGTGACAAGCAATTGTTGGCTTTCTCAGGATTGTTTGAGGACAAGTTCCTGCGCCAAGGTCGATACGAAGACCGAAGCATCGACGAAACTCTTGACCTGTGCTGGAATCTAATGTCTACAATTGAGACAAAATACCTAGTCAGACTTGACCAACAATGGATTGACAAGTATCATCCAGATAACAAGAAAGAGTGATTGTTGGTATTGAAAACTTAGAATGGATGTAAAGGGGGATTAGAAGATGGCATTGGATATCAAACCAACGCGAAGCGAACTGATTAACCTGAAGCGCCGGATTAAGCAGACAGAGAATGGTTACAATCTCTTGAAGTTGAAGAGAGACGGTTTGTTCTACGAATTCCGTGTATTATTAGCTGAGATGATTGAGGCTAAGCAAGCACTTGTTACAACCTTTATTGAAGCAAAGCAGGCAATCAATTTGGCGAGTTCTATTGAAGGCGGTTTGGCAGTGAAAAGTGCTGCAATCGCTGTAGCACAGAGCCCAGAAGTTGAGGTTATTCGCCACAATATCATGGGTGTTGTGGTTCCTAAAGTGGAAGGAAAATACCTATCTCAAACATTGCAAGAGCGTGGTCTTGGGTTGATTGGCGGCTCACCTTACTTGGATGAGGCTGCTGATTCTTACGGCACATTGATTGAGAGCATTGTCAAAGCAGCAGAAATGGAATCTACGCTCAAGCGACTGCTTGTGGAGATTGAAGCCACCAAGCGCCGTGTAAACGCTCTCGAGTTCAAGGTAATTCCAGAGATGAAAGAAGCACAGTCATTCATTCAACTGCGACTTGAAGAAATGGAAAGAGAGGAAACTTTCCGTCTAAAGCGATTCAAGAACAAGTGATTCCTTTCCAAAGGGTGTTTGGTTTTTTGATAACTTTTCCACTCTTACAGAGTGGATTAATTGGTCAAGGGTTGATACGGCATGAGCCATCCGGCTGTTGAGGAGGCTGTGCATGTCTGAGGATGAAGGGAAACTCAAACCACTCTTGCTTCAAAAGAAAGCATGGAGTAATCTTGAACTTCTTGAACACATAATTGATCGTCATTTCAGACGGTTGAGGGATGAACTAGGTCCTTTTCCTTCTTGGCAAGTAACTCCACTTGATGGAAGCGTTAGTGATTCAGTATCGCAATTAGATGAGCATTTACGCAATCATGGATGGAGAGCCATGATTGAGGTTGGCGAACCGTATGTTTTGACTCTAATTGATCTGCCCCAAGATAGACATCCCGAGCAAACTATTCTGGTACAAACTTTATTTTGGGTTTTAGCAACTGTGTTTAGCCTTAGTTTAGGCGGGTTTTGGTTAGCACATCAGGATAGCAGTGTGAATTGGTATGATACCGCGGTATTGCAATCGTCTGCGATTTATTTCTGTGTACCACTGATGGCTGTGATTGGGTTTACTTCAGTAATCAGAAAGAATATTTTTCAAAAGCACGGAGTTGATGCTGGCAACTTTTTAGTGGCGATTTCACCCATCATGTTTTTCAGTAAATCAGTCATCATTTGGCCATTTGGCTTATTTTTCATGATGAATCAGAGGTTCATGCACACAGTTGCTTGGGCAAATCGTCGAGGAATGTTGATTTCAGGGCTTGTAACTCCGTTTTGTTTCATCATTTCGGGCCTAATTTTTTCAGTTGTTGGAATCTTGATGACGGCAAATAACTCAGTTGATTTCATTGGGGCTCCAGCGATAATCCAACTCAATTCCATCACTCATCTGATTGCATCTTTCTTCATCACTCCAGAAGAAATAGCCGTTCGTACTGTTTGGTTACATCCACTAGCATTAGCAGGTCATTCCTTGATGACATTTGGCTGGATTCTATTGTTACCAATTCCTGGATTCCCTGGTTACAGATTACTATGGGCGATTTTTGGCAGAGAAACGATGACAGATTCTGGTACTGAATTTACTCTTTATGGATTATTTTTGTTTGCTGGTGTGATTATTTTACTCACATCAGGATACATTCCCTGGTTAATCGTTATTTCACTTGGAGTTTGGCGGATCTTTAGTGAACAATCGATAACTTCAGCCGGTTTAATTGTTGATGAGGTGACTGAATTAGAACGTAGGTATGGATTCCGTGTTTTCACCAGTGTAGTGTTCGCTCTTATGCTGACTTTCCCGGGGTTAGCAGCGGTTGCTCCTTACGAAAATTGGGAGGATGGTTTGGCCCTTGATTGGGCAGACGAGTTAGACTTACAGGTTGACGAAGAATGGTCACACACACTTGATTTCGAGATGGTGGGGATTTCAGAACGTTTCGTGCAAGTATCGGTTTGGGTTGACCCGCCAAGACCTGATTGGAATCTAGAAATAGAGTGCGGGTCAGAGTTTGTTTCATTGCCTACAACGTGCAATATTGGAAATGTTGATTTGTTAAATGATGGCAAAGCGACTTTGTCAGCATCAATTTCTAACAACAGCACAATGTTGTTGCCCACTGTTCTACATTTCATTGTTGATGCAGATTCAGAAAGATCGGTGAAAACCATCACTTTGAATCCCGAAACAGCAGTTTCACCTGTTCAAGCACACTGGCAACTTGAGCCTACATTTGATGGCCTTCTAGCATGTGCAAATCTCACATTTAGTAATCTGAAGATGACAGGGAATCTCTCAACTCCAACTCTTCTTTGGAGCGTAACGACTCCATCAAATGGTATTTTTACATCAGACAGTGAGCCAGAAATTTGTTTGAAGGGACCTAGCCACGCAAGGATGGTTCTCAAATCTGACGAGTTCGGACAGATTTTACCTCTATCATTCATCAGTGATGAAGGAGAAGAATTTGAGTGGCCGCTGAGATTACAGAATCCAACCTATGCTCTACCCATACCGTCTGAAGGTTGGTGGTTAGATGGCAAATCTGAGCAAACCCCATCTTGGTTGACAGCAGGAAATCATGTTGCTTGGGGTGAAGGGGATGAAATCTGTACTAATATTGCCCGTGAGCCAGGTCTAGTAGATGGCGTGCTGAATTGGAATGTAGAAACTAGAGGTGAGGTAATTATTCCAGATGTCAATGGTGAAAATCAGATGCACTTTATTCCACCGATTGGAGATGTAGTATCGGCTTGTGATGATGATGCTATTCCTCCTTTACAAGCAAATTTCAGCACTGTTTCAGGGCCAAGTCTCGCATTACGATTTGGAGACGAAGTCACTTGGGCTTGGGTTGACAGACCACTTGAAAGCGGGGTTTGGGAATTAATTAATTTAGGAAATGAGACTATGTTCTTCTTTCCAAAAACTATTGCAAGCATCGATGAAAACCGTTCCTTAGGTTGGGGCCAAGAGTGGGGTGTGACTGTTCCAGCAGGTGGTTCGGCTTTGCTGAATGTGACCCAGAATTATGATAATGAAGAGGTCATGCAAGTCGCTTGGCTTTCACTTCATGAAATGGCAGGAATCAATAATTCATACCAACTTAATTTCGCAGCTTGGTGCCGTGAAGGTGCCGACGTTGACCAATTAGATGGCCAAATTGAATGCGTTGTTTCGGGGGGTTGAATTTGCGAGCAGAAATCGTTGGAGTCGGTGCACTTGGTTCAGTTATTACTGCATTTCTTGCAAAAACAGATGCCGACCTTATCCTCTATTCACGTGGCGCACAGAGTGTTGCTTTGGCATCAACCGGGATAATTTTGACAACTCCAGATGGCGATGTTGAACATCATCAACCAGACCGCTGGGTAGTTTCAGATTTGGAAATAATTGAGCCTCTCTACAGTTGTGCTGATATTGCAATTATCTGTGGTAAGTCGAATTCAACTCCCACTCTAGCCATTGCGGCAGAGATACTTTTGCGTCCGAATGGTATAGCGATCAGTGTGCAGAATGGTATGGGTCATGCCGAGAGATTAGTGGCTCGACTGGGTAAACACCGTGTTTTGGCTGGGTGCACGACACATGGGGCTATGAAAAACGGTCCAGGTGAGGTACAATGGACTGGGATTGGTGCGGTACGGCTCGCATCACTTGACGAATCAGACCTTACTCCTGATGACAGGCGGGTGGACGACTTGCTGTACTTGTTGGGTGAGGCAGGGTTGAACCCTGAATGGGAATTTGATTGTGCTGAGATGCTTTGGCAGAAACTTCTGATAAATGTAGCAATCAATCCTTTGGCAGCAATTTGTGGTGTCAGAAATGGCGAGTTGTTGTCGCGTCCAGATTTGCATGAGCAAGCGCTTTCAGCAATGTTAGAAGCGGCTCAAGTGGCAACCGCAGAAGGTGTTGACATGTCCTTCTTTGATTGTGAGGCTGAACTGAAAAGAGTGCTTGAGGCTACAGCGGCTAACCGTTGTTCAATGTTACAGGATGTAATGGCTGGGAGAATAACCGAGATTGACTCACTTTGTGGAGAGGTTGTTAGGCGGGGCAAGGAATTAGGAATTCCAACGCCGTTGAATCAACAGTTGTTGACGCTTGTCAAAGGAATTGAGCATTCAACAAGAACCGAGTAACTGAGGCGCTGCTCAGTCCATACCCTTTGGTTCAAACCACATAAAGCAGTAGGTTAAACACCTATTTCAAAGGTATTTCAGAGTAAATAATAATAGAACATATTCCTAAAAAAAAATATAAAATAGGAATATTTCCTAAATAAAGGGGTTTAAATAGGAACTATTACTAAGAATGCTTATGGCGACGAAGGCGCAGATTGCCCAGATAGTTCAATTACGAGGCCTCGGATATTCTCTTGAGGAGATTGCCACGGAAGTAGGCCTCTCTAAATCTACAGTTGCATACCAATTGCAGAAACTGAAAGAAGAATCAAAGAATTCCAAAGTTGAGGAAGTTTTCAATGCCGCAATACTAGGGGGTTTGGTCGGTGCAGCAAGTGGTTTGGCAATTGCCGCATTAATTGATCTCATCAATAAAGGGAGGTGAGAAAGTGGTGGCAAGATATTTCTGTCCTGAATGTGATGAAACTTTTTCTAAATTTAAACATTTGAGGAATCACATGAAGAAATCGACACATTTGCCCTCCATTTGCAAGGATTGCGCCAAAGTTCTGATTACAACTAGAGAAGTTTCCATTCATAATGATGAAACTGGACACGGACAATACACTGGAATAGTGAAGGGAGATAATTTACGAGAACTACAGAATTTAACTCGAATTGATGAATCAACCGAACTGGATGAAAAAGCCCAGTTGTTCATTTCAATTGACGCTCAAAGCCTGTGTTACAACTATGATATCGTGGCTCTTACTTACATTTTGAAACAACTCAATTTGTTTGCAGAAAAAATTGGCCTCCAACCACGATTTGAAACTATAGCCCCTATCTGGATGGTGAAGAGCCAAAAATACAATCACAATGACAAGGTGACGCCCTATACTCGCTTGATAACCATGTTTGTCCCTAAAACTGACAAAGAGTTGGACGATTATCTAGTAGTAGCCCTTGCTTCTACAAATGAGGGTTATTATCTCTCAAATGATAAAAAGATGCATGAACATATTGGGAAAAGTGATGAGTGGAGAGATCTCCACAGAATCAGTTTTCGTAGTATAAAAGAAACAAACGAAATACAACTAATTTTTCCCAATGGTGAAATCTCTAATCAATACAATAAATTGTTTGAAGAAGGCGAGTTGAAGATTGAGTTTGAAGAGTGGGAAACCACTATTAGGACTGAAACTATTGAGAAAGAAAAACGGAAAGAAGAGAAATTACCGAAGAAATATGTTTGCCCCGACTGCGATGATAAATTTCCTAAATTAAACATATTAAGAACACATTGTTTAGAAACCGGACACGCTTCACTGATTTGTGATGATTGTGATGAAATATTCGCTGTGATGAAACACAAAGATGAACACGAGAGAAAAACAGGGCATAGCAATTACTCTGGGAAAATCTATAAACCCAACGAGATGATAATTCAAGCTAAAGCAGAGGCTGTTTGAAAATATCAACCATGGCTGAAAACTAAGCAGTGATATTATGGATCAAGAATTCGATATTCCCAAGGCCGTTAATTGGCACTGCGAAGCATATTGTAACTATGATTGCAAATTCTGTTACGCACCATTTGAGACACAACGAACCCTCCCCCGCCTCTCCGAAGAAGATGGATTTGATATCATCAAAAAGATGGTTGATGCAGGAGTCGAGAAAATCAATTTTGTAGGGGGTGAGCCAATGCTTCACCGGCACATCAGTACCTGGATTGTGGAGGCCAAACGAATGGGCCTAACCACGAGCATTGTTTCAAATGGCACGAATATGAGTCGTGATTGGCTTGAAAAAATGCGCCCATATCTTGATTGGTTGGGCTTATCGATCGATGCTTCGAATGACCAATTGCATGTTGCGATTGGAAGAGGCAAGAAGGGGGATTTGAAAAATGGCCAATCCAATCATCTACTCGAATGTCTTGAGATCATTGAAAATGCAAAGGAATTGGGTTATGGTATCAAACTCAATACAGTGGTAACACGAGAGAATTTGGATGACGATATGATTGATATTGTCCTAAAAATAAGACCTACACGTTGGAAAATATTCCAGGTGTTGATAATTGAAGGAGAAAATGATGGTCGTGTGGAACCGTTACTCATTTCAGAGAAA
>Ga0114934_10000408_pt1 | contig 26896 bp, 14 predicted proteins | sample 4SBtaG_2_FD_99695 | JGI IMG/M metagenome (GOLD analysis project Ga0114934, IMG submission 99695) | Deep subsurface microbial communities from Kolumbo volcano to uncover new lineages of life (NeLLi) - 4SBTROV10_white metaG | ecosystem: Environmental > Aquatic > Marine > Volcanic ...
GGGTTATAAGGATTTCCGAAATTTAAACAATTCGTTATTGCTGAGGGGTTACCACCTGAAACAGTAATATTCCTTGCCGCTTCAGCTACTGCAATCGAAGTGCCTTTCTCTGGATCAGCATGTACATATCTTGAATTACAATCAACACACATTGCCAATGCTTTATTGGAATCTTTAATATTAACTATTCCAGCATCAGTAGGAGAATTAGTAGACATATTCACAGTGCCAACCATACTATCATATTGTTCATATACCCATTTTTTAGAAGCAATATTAGGGTGCTGTAATAAGAAATTTGCAACTTCTTTAAGATCATCTGGCTGTTTAATAGATGAAATATTGAATTGCTGATATTCTTTATAATACGATGGCTCTTTATATTCTCTTTCATATATAGGAGCGCCACCACCAAGCACTAATGAATGAGGAGATACTTCAGCTACCATATTCCCTCCCATGAAAAATTGCAATATATCTCCTTCAACAACTTCACCTATCTGTTCACAATTTAAATCCCATTTATCAAAAATAACTTGCACCTTTTCTTCTTTTCCTTTTTCAACTACCACTAACATTCTTTCTTGTGATTCAGATAACAAAATCTCCCAATCCTTCATGTTTTTTTGACGTGTAGGCACCTTATCAAGATCTATTATCATACCTACTCCTCCAGCTGCACTCATTTCTGAAGTTGAACATGTAATACCAGCAGCACCCATATCCTGCATACCAACAACTGCATCTGTTTTAGATAATTCTAGTGTAGCTTCTAATAACAATTTTTCTTGAAAAGGATCTCCCACTTGAACGGACGGAAGGTCTTCCATTGAATCTTCAGTAATATCTTTTGAAGCAAATGCCGCACCATGAATTCCATCTTTTCCAGTTGCAGAACCAACTATAAATACAGGATTTCCAACTCCAGAAGCAGTTGCAGAGATCATGTCTCCCATCTTCATAATTCCAGCAGAAAAAGCATTTACTAAAGGGTTCTGATCATAACTTTCATCAAAATTAACCTCCCCACCTACGATTGGAATACCGAATGAATTTCCATAATCACCTATACCTTTTACAACACCTTTTACTAACCATTTTGTTCTATCTAGGTCTATTTTTCCAAATCTCAATGAGTTTAATTGTGCAATTGGACGAGCACCCATAGTAAATATATCTCTATTGATACCACCCACTCCAGTTGCAGCACCCTGATAGGGTTCTAAAGCACTTGGATGATTATGTGATTCAATTTTAAAAGCACAAGCTAAACCATCTCCAATATCCACAAGGCCTGCATTTTCCTCACCTGCCTTAACCAACATGTGGGGACCATCTTTAGGTAATGTTTTTAACCATTTTATTGAGTTTTTATAAGAACAATGCTCGGACCACATTACAGAATATATACTTAATTCAGTAAAATTGGGTGTTCTATTTAAAATCTCACAGATCTTTTCAAATTCATCTTTTTGTAATCCAAGCTCAATGGCTTGTTCTAAGGATGCTGTATCAGGATTAATTGTGGTGTTCATGATTTTTATTAAAAATGAATTGCAAATTTATCAAAACCCTAAATAAATCAACTACAAATATTTAATTGAATTTATCAACATACAAATAAGCTAATCATATTCTAAAGAAAATGGTTGTTATATTTGCTAGACAAACAGAAATTTAACCTTTGATAATTTCAATACTATACTTCATTCTATTTATTTACCTATTAAATAAATGGTCTTTTTTTGCTAACAAACACATATCAAAGAAATTTCTTTCTCTAGCTTTTATATTTAAAATTGGAATTAGCATTTCTTTATTTTGGGTCTACTCTGATTACTATCCCAAAAAATCAATGATGAGCAAAGAAGAATTCAGAGATCAAGCAGATATATTTAAATATTATGATGACAGTGAAATTATTTATAATGCATTTAAAGACAAGCCTATTGATTTCTTTAAAATCCTATTTAGCGTAAATAACAACAATGAATATTTTTACAATCAATACTACATAAACATGAATCATTGGGATACACCCTATGACACCAATTTCTTCAATGACTCTCATACAATAATTAGAATTAACGCTCTGATCAGAATTATCTCCTTTGATAATTATTTTGTTCATGTTCTATTTTTTTGCATGTTAAGCTTTATTGGTTTATTTGCTTTATTTAAAGCAATAGTAGATTTCTTCCCTAAAAAAGAAAATATTTTAAAATGGTTGATTTTCTTTACTCCTTCCATTCTATTATGGAACTCTGGAATTTTAAAAGAACCTATTTTATTTTTCTCATTTGGCATGATCATGCTAAGCATTTATAATTTATCAATTAGAAATAATAAGCTCTTAGATACAACAATACTAATATCAATGTCTATCATCTTATTTCTGATTAAATTTTACGTTTTTTTCATTTTCACATCTCTGATAATTCCATTCATCATTAATCACATAAAAAAAGTCAAATATCCAATATTTAGTTATGTTATAAGTATAAGTATTTTTATCCTTTTAGCTTTTAATTTAAAACATGCCTCTAAATCATTGGACCTATTATATTTACTAGACAAAAAGCAAGAATCTTTTCTCTCTGAATCAGCATTTAAAAATGCTGGAAGTTATTTTGAAATCCAGGACTTAGAGCCCAACATCATCTCTATCACAAAAGCCATTCCTTCAGGTATTTACAACTGCTTCACCAAACCGCTACCATGGAATATCAGCTCTTCAATTGAGCTACCACAAGCAATGGAAAATTTCATTGTAATTCTCCTAATAATTATAGCAGTATTTCATTTAATTAAATTAAAAACATATAAGAAAATTTCATCTTATAATTTTTTAACCTTTTGCCTTTTATTTGCTATTTCGAACTTTATAATAATCGGGATTTGCACTCCAGTCTATGGTGCAATTGTAAGATATAAAATAATAGGCTTACTTTTCTTGCTTTTTTCATTGTTACTTTTGATTGACTACCAATCAATTTATAAAAAGCTTAAATAATTATATTTTGAAAAGACACCTCATACATCTCTCTATTAGTTTATTACTCATAAGCTGTGTAAATAAAAAAGAAGTAGACCTCATCATTCATAATGCACATATTTTAACTATTAGTGAAAAAGAATTAGAATTTGAGGCAATGGTAATAGATAATGGAAAGATAATAGACCTAGGAAAAGAAAATCAAATTTTAAACAAATATTCAAGTAAAAATCAAGTTGATTGCAAATCCGCATACGTTTACCCAGGGTTTATTGATGCCCACTGCCATTTTCTAAGCTACGGTCTATCTATTGAAGAAGTTGACCTAACAGGGTCTAAGTCAATTAAAGAAATAATTGACAGGTGTTTAAATTATAAACAAAAAAATAATTGTACAATCATTAAAGGTCGTGGATGGGATCAAAATATTTGGCAAATAAACAGCTTCCCTAATAAAAGCCAACTAGATGTCCATTTCCCTGAAACTCCTGTATTATTAAGTAGGGTTGATGGTCATGCTTTGCTGGTAAATCAAAAAGCATTGGATATTTGCGGTATAGACATTAATTCTAAAGTCAATGGTGGTCATATTGAAATCATTAATGGTGAATTAACAGGAATATTAACTGACAATGCGATGGATCTAGTTTTCAATAATATTCCTGATGCTGATAATCAAACTAAGAAAAAAGCTTTATTAAAAGCTCAGAATAAATGTTTTGAATTAGGTCTCACAACTGTAGATATTGCTGGTCTTTCTAAAAATGATGTCTTTTTGATTGATCAGTTACAACAATCAGGAGAATTAAAAATGAACATTTACGCAATGTTGAGTGATTCAAAAGAAAATTATGATTATTTCATAGACACTCTTCAAAAGCCTTATAAAACTAAAAAATTGAATGTAAGGTCATTTAAATTTTATAGTGATGGTGCTTTGGGATCCAGAGGAGCTTGCCTTTTACAGCCTTATTTTGATGTTAACGATTCTACCTATCATGGAATGATGCTTAATAGTGTAGAACATTTTAGAGAAAGTGCAAAAAAACTAGATTTTTATGGCTATCAAATGTGCACACATTGTATAGGAGATTCATCTGCCAGGGTTATCTTAAATATTTATGGAGATGTGTTACAAGATGTAAATGATAAAAGATGGAGAATAGAACATGCTCAAGTAATATCTCCTGAAGATTATCATCTTTTTAAAAAATTTGCAATAATCCCTTCTGTACAACCAACTCATGCAACTTCAGATATGTTATGGGCTGTTTTAAAATTAGGAACTAAAAGATTAAAAAACAGCTATGCATATCAACGACTTTTAATTCAAAATGGGATGTTAGCTCTAGGAACAGATTTCCCTATAGAAAACATCAACCCAATCCATACTTTTTATGCAGCTGTTGCTAGAAAAAACTTAAATGGAGAACCTAAAAATGGATTTCAAAAAGAAAATGCATTATCTAGATGGGAAGCGATACAAGGAATGACCATATGGGCAGCACTATCAAATTTTGAAGAAAACGAAAAAGGCACCATTGAAATTGGAAAAAATGCAGACTTTATAATTTTAAATCAGAATTTATTGACAGTAGCTGAAAAAAATATTTTAAATACTAAAGTTGTATCGACTTACATAAATGGAGAACAAGTATATCGACATTAATCCTTAATTAGGATCTTCAATTCTGACCTACGGTTTTGCTTATGCATTTCCTCTTCACAATCCTCATCATCCTCACACATATTAAGCAATTGTGATTCACCAAATGCATTAGAAGAAATTCTTGCTTTATCAATACCATTCTTAATTAAATAGTTGACTACTCTATCCTTTCTTTTAATAGACAACTTCATATTATAATCTTCTGATGCAGTTGAACTAGCATGCCCATGAACCTGAATAAGTGCTTTATTATTTTCCTTTAACGAAACAATCATCGAATCTAAAACTGAATAATACAATTCATCTATATCCGAACCATTCTTAGGGTAATAGATAATGAAATTCTCGATATGTATCTTAGTTTCATTGACTACAATCTCAGTAGTATCAAGATCCTCTACTTTAGTAGTATGATACTTAGAGGCTACCATTCTTTTATATACGAACATTCCAAATTCATCCTTTTCTAAAATGATCATTACATCGTTCAACCTATTAACAATTTCCAATTTAACATCACTTTTAAAATAAGGAGATGATTCATCTAATTTTATTATCAATTCTTCTAGTAGAGGCAAATCATCATACCTGAAATAGAATGTTGAATCTGCATTACAATTCATTAAAAGATCACCTTTATTATCTAAAATCTCAAATTGTAATTCTTCATCTATTCCATCTAGGGATTCAAAAACAAAATTCCCAGCAAGCATCATTCTCTCTTTCTTAAATTTTAAATTTATTTCATCTTCTGTTAACAAACTAATATTTGAATCATAATCCGCATCTAATAATCGATAAGAAAATTCACCATTAGCATCATTAGTAAGTGTAGCCATTACGTGATCAACATTATTGAAGATAATCAAGTTCATGTCTTCAGTACCTTCATCAACTTTAATTAAAAGATTCTTATCTGTAGAAAGCAGTTCAAATTTAAAGTTCCCATATTCATCTGTTTTAGTTTCCATTACTATATTACCATCTTCATCAATAAGATAAACTTTCATTTCATCTGGGTGTCCCTCCATCCTCTGGTATTGTAATTGACCATTCAACTCATACAGTCCTGTATTAAGATCTATATCACTTTCATCCATTAAAGAAAGAACACTTGCACCTTCAAAAGATAATTTCCTGAAAACAAATTCACCAAATTCACCATTTTCATCAGAAGTTAACAAAGCATTGCCATCACCTTTAAATAAAGACAAAACAACATCACCTTCTTCGTTCACTTTTATCGTATATTTCTCACCTTCTGGAAGATAATCAAATACAAAATTCCCATCTTTATCCGTTTTTGTAACAGCAACAATTTCCCCATCTTCATCCAAAAGCATCACTTCCATGTTTTCTGGATGGCCTTCAAGCCGCGTGTACTCAAATTGGCCTTTAATGTCATAATAATTAGTTTGAACAATAGCTTTTTCAATTAAATTAAAACTATATATATCATCTCCCCCTATTCCATTTTCTCTATTAGAAGTGAAATATCCAGATTTACCATCTGGATTAAAAACCATACTGAATTCATCCATTGCAGTATTGATAGATGGTCCTAAATTGACTGGAGAACCCCATTTCCCATTTACAAATTCTGAAACAAATAAATCGAGACCTCCATAGCTATCAAAACCAGTAGATGAAAAATACATTTTATTTCCCTTAATTGTTGGGAACATATCATTACCATTACTATTTAACGTTTCTACAACCACTGGTTCTGACCAGCCTTCAGTATTTCTTTTAGACATGAATATATTTATACCTTCATAATTACAAGGCATATTAGAAACAAAATAAATTGATTGACCATCTGGAGAATAAGTTGGTTGAGAATATGAATATTGCAAATCAGAAAAACTTAATTTTTCTTTTTTGAAAATCCTACCATCCAATATCTGAATTGAAAATAGTTGTGGATTATATACTTTAGCTCTTTTGGATGATTTTTTAACAACTTCAGAAAAGATAGCTTCTGAACCATCACTATTAAAAGCTATCGGCCCTACATGTGCATCACTAATTAATAGCCTATTAAATATCTTAGGATGATTAAAAACAACTGAATCTGTTCTATAGCTTTTAACCTCAACTTTAAAAAGGTTGATATTTTTAATATGATCCCAATTGGCTTCTCCAAGTGTATTATAATCCCATTCTCTATCAGATGCAAAAACCAATTCTGTATTATACCAAACAGGGCTAAATTCTGTATACTTTGAATTTAAACCATACACTTTATTGACTACATATTCTTTTTCCACCCTAATTGAGTCATCCAACTGATTGGCACTAAAGCCACCTTTTGTAATACAGACCATAAGTAAGATCTGAAAATAAACCTGATATTTAATGACTTTATTCATTATAGGTATCTAGGAGATAAAGATTTATTTTTCTTAATGTTTAAATCACATCCAATAAATACTTCGTGAGTACCTGTATTATATCTTCTTAATTTACTTAGGTCAAAATCATGACTATAACCGATTCTAATGAAATCACTTATATTATATTCTGTAATTAGCACTAGATTTTTACTAGATCTGTAGCTAAATCCTAACCAAAGAGTTTTATTAAATAGAATACTAGCATTTAAATCATAATTAATAGGCATTTTTGAAACATACCTTACAAATAAAGATGGCTTAAATACCAAATTATCACTAAAAACAACTACTCCTCCTGTTGCTAATGTAAAGTGACGATCTAAATCAAATTGTGTCTGACCATTTTGAAAATTTTCTGTTTGTCCTATTAAATGATTGACACTTAAACCTGAATAAAACCCTGATGTATAATAATAAACCCCAAAATCAAAATTAGGAGTGACCATTTGTAAAACCCCTCCTGTATTATGGACATCATTATTATCATAAAAGTTAAGCATGTCATTTTTTAAAGAAGTTGAAATCAACCCCCCCCTTAAACCAAATGAAATTTTACCTTTAGATGTCTTTAAATGATAAGCATAAGTACCCATGATTGAGGCTGTTTCAGATGGCCCAATTTCATCAATAATAAAATTCATTCCTAATGCCATATTCCTACCTGAAAATGGACTATGAATTGAGAAATTCATAGTATTAGGAGCTCCATCCAAACCTACCCATTGGCTTCTATATAATAATACACTACTTAAAGAATTTCTAGAACCAGCATAAGCTGGATTAATAGTAAATTGATTAAACATATATTGACTATATAAAGCATCTTGTTGGGCAGTTATATTAGTTGCCAATGACAACAACAGAAGCATCAATATGTTTTTAATCTTCTTCATTTAAAATTCAAATATCGAATTTATTATTTTAATTGATAACAAAGAAACCTAAATATGTAAATTTTTCAACTAAAAATTAGTTTGCACATAAAATATATTAAACTTCCTCAAGTTAGATCTAACATTAAATTTTGACTAAAATTAAAAGCACTTAATATACATCAGTTTATATTTGTATTTTATTAACTTTGCGGGAATTTATTTGGAACCCAATGAAATTCAAAACATGTCACTAAATTCCTCAAAATTTATTGGTGAAGGCTTAACATATGACGATGTACTATTAGTACCGGCTTATTCTGAAACCCTTCCTAGAGAAGTATCTCTTGATACACATTTTACAAAAAACATCACTTTAAAAACCCCTATTGTATCTGCTGCTATGGATACGGTAACTGAAAACGCTTTAGCTATTTCAATTGCACAACAAGGAGGGATTGGAGTGATACATAAAAACATGTCAATTGATTCCCAATCACAGGAAGTAAGAAAAGTAAAAAGATCTGAAAGTGGGATGATACTAGACCCAATAACTCTTTCTGAAAACGCAAAACTTTCTGATGCATTAAACCTAATGTCAGAAAATAAAATTGGAGGAATTCCAGTTACTAACACCAATAATGAATTAACTGGGATCATTACTAATAGAGACCTTAGATTTGAAAAAGATCTTGATAGAATCGTTTCTGATGTCATGACATCTAAAAATCTAATTACTGCTAATGACAACGTTGATTTATTAAAAGCAGAAGATATACTCCAAAGACATAAAATAGAAAAACTACCCGTTGTTGATGAAAAAAATAAATTGATTGGGTTAATCACTTTTAGAGATATTATTAAAGTAAAAGAACACCCAAATAGCTGCAAAGATGAATTTGGAAGATTAAGAGTAGCTGCTGCAGTAGGTGTAACAATGGATACTAAGGAAAGGATTGCCTCATTAGTAAAAGCTGGAGTTGACGCTATTGTTATTGACACTGCTCACGGTCATTCTAAAGGAGTAATAGATGTCCTGAAAGATGTCAAAAACAGCTTTAAAGGCCTTAATGTAGTTGTAGGCAACATAGCAACTGCTGATGCGGCAATTGCACTAGCTGACGCAGGGGCTGATGCAATTAAAGTAGGAATTGGTCCTGGATCAATTTGCACTACAAGAGTAATTGCTGGTGTTGGTTATCCACAACTATCAGCAATTTTAAATGTTTCTCAAGCTCTCAAAAAAAGAAAAATTCCCATTATTGCTGATGGTGGAATAAGATTCACGGGAGATATCCCTAAGGCAATTGCAGCAGGAGCAGATAGCGTAATGATGGGGTCGATGTTTGCTGGCACAGAAGAATCTCCAGGAGAAACAATCATTTTCGAAGGGAGAAAGTTTAAATCCTATAGAGGAATGGGATCATTAGAAGCTATGCAAAAAGGGTCTAAGGACAGGTATTTTCAAGACACTGAAGATGATTTAAAAAAATTAGTCCCTGAAGGTATCTCAGCGCGTGTCCCTTTTAAAGGAAAACTTCAAGAAGTAATGCATCAATTAATTGGTGGACTAAGAGCTGGCATGGGATATTGTGGTGCGAAAGATATTAAAGCCCTTCAAAATTCAAAATTCATAAGAATAACTAATTCTGGAATTAAAGAATCTCACCCTCACGATGTCACTATAACAAGAGAAGCTCCTAATTACAACCTTAGATAAATTATATAACCTTAAAAACAATCTTAAGATGAGAAAATCTATCCTTATTTGTTTATTCATTTCATTCTTAACACCTAATATGTTTTTTACACAACAAGATGAAATCTTAATGACAGTAAATGGAAATCCTGTTTATAAATCTGAATTTGAACAAATCTATTGGAAAAATAAAAAAGAAACCATTGCTACCAAGGATGATTTAAATGAATACATTGAATTATTTAAAAATTTTAAGCTGAAAGTCACAGCGGCTGAAGCTAAGGGCCTAGACACTCTTAAAAAATTCATTAAAGAACTAAATGGCTATAAAGTACAATTAGAAAAACCCTATTTAACTGATACTACCATTAATGAAGAATTGATTCGTGAAGCATACGAGAGAACTATTAATGAGATAAAAGCAAGTCACATTTTAATAAAAATCAACTCCGAAGACCCTAAAGATACATTAGCTGCCTATAAACAAATAATAACGATTAGAAATAAAATAGTAAATGAAGGCCTCGACTTTAATGAAGCAGCAGTAAAATATTCTAATGATGAATCCGCTCAAAAAAATCAAGGAAATTTAGGTTTTTTTGGAGCATTTAAAATGGTCTATAATTTTGAAACAGCATGCTACAATACAAAATTAAATGAGATTTCAATGCCCTTTAGAACCCGCTTTGGCTATCATATTGTTAAAATCCACAAGCATAGGGAAAATAGAGGCAAAATTAAAGTTGCTCATATTATGGTAGCCGTCAAAGAAAATGACGACAAAAGAACAGATGATAATAAATGGCAAAAAATTCAAGAATTACATCAAAAACTTAAGAATGGAGAATCCTTTAAAGAATTAGCCCAAGAATATTCTGATGACAGACAATCTGCAAGAAAAGGTGGAGAATTAGATTGGATCCAGTCCTCAGGAAATTATTACAAAGAATTTGAAACTGCTGTTTTCTCATTAAAAGAGGATAATGAAATATCTGAACCTTTCCTTACACCCGCTGGATGGCACATAGTTAAACGAATTAAACACATACCCATTGGAGATATTAATAGCTTAAAAAGTGAAATTAATAATAAAATTCAACGATATGGAAGATCAGATATTTCAAAAAAAATATTTATAGAATCACTTAAAAAAGAATACAATTATAAAAGCTACCCTAAAAGTCTAAATGCAGTAATCAATTTAGTAACTCATAAAGGTTTTGACAGAGAAATGATCTTAGAAAATGAAAAAAACCTTCAAGAGACCCTATTTGAATTTTCAAACAATGAGTTTAAACAAAGTGATTTTGCTTCTTTTATTCTTCGATCAAATTTAAAGGAAGTGTTGAATTTCGATAACTTTATTAATGATCGCTTAAACAAATTTGTAAATAAAAAAATCATTGCATACGAAAAAACTCAGCTTGAAAGAAAGTATCCAGAATTTAAAGGATTACTTAAAGAATACAGAGATGGAATATTATTATTTGAGATTTCTGATCAAATGATTTGGACTAAGGCAATTAAAGATACTTCTGGATTGAAATCATTTTATGCATTGAATAAAGATCAATGGCAATGGGATGAGCGTGCAGATGTTGAGATCTTCAGCTCAAACAATAAAAAGATCATTAAAAAAGCCTACAAATTAAAAAAGAAAGGGAAATTAAAAAATGATTCTATTATTAATTTCCTCAACAATGATTCACAATTAAATTTACAATTTAATGAAGGAAAAAAGGCTATTTCAACTGATCCAGTACTAAAAACCAATGAATGGAACATCGGTCTAAACAAGCCAAAATTAATTGACAATAAATACTGTTTTGTTTACATAAAAAACATGATTCCAGCAGGACCTAAAAAATTAAATGAAGCTGAAGGCACGATTACTGCTGCTTACCAGCAATACTTAGAAAAAAAATGGCTAAAAGAATTATCTGAACTATACAATATTGAAGTAAACTATGATGTACTTTATAGTATTAGCACTAAACCTAATTAATTGAAATATATAGTATATATATCCATTCTAATATTATTTCTAATTTCATGCAGCGATGAGAATCACCAAAACAATAGAAAAAAAGTAGTTAGTGTCAATGGAACTATACTATATGAAAATGAATTAATAAATGATATTCCTTCAGGTCTTATAGAAGAAGACAGTATTAACTTCATCAATCAATACATCAATAATTGGATCAAAGATCAGCTAGTCTTAAAAAAAGCTGAAGATCTCCTTCCTGAGCATGTTAAGAACATTAATAATAAAGTAAAAAAATACCGCAACTCATTAATTACATATGAATACGAACAGATCTATATCAAAAAAAGGTTAGACACTATTATAAATGATGAAGAAATAGAGGGCTATTATAATGATCATTCAGATGATTTTATATTAAAAGATTACATAGTAAAATGCATGTATCTTAAAATAAATAAAAACGCACCTGATCAAAAAAATCTAAAAACATCTTACCTATTAAATAATGAAGAGGATGAGCTATTCTTAAGAACCTATTCATTAAAGCATGCCATTGAATTTTATTACAATAATGAGGAATGGGTATATTTTGATGAAATCTTAAAAAAAATTCCTTTACAAGATTTCAATAAAAAAAAATTCATTCAAAAAAAGAAAAAACTAACCTTTGAAGAAGACAGCTTCATTTATTACATTAATATTTATGATTTTAGATTGGAAGATGGCGTTTCACCATTAAGTTTTGAAAAAGAAAAAATAAGAAGTATTATACTAAACATGAGGTCAACTGAGTTAAGAAAAAAACTAAAAGCTGATTTATACAACGATGCCTTAAAAAATAAATCAATTGAATACTACAAAAATGATTAAATACACCTTTAATATAATTTTCTTAATCTTATCCTTTAATCACTTTTATTCACAAAAAGTAATAGATAAAATCGTTGCAGTAGTTGGAGAAAAAGCTATTTTACTTTCAGATATTGAAAATCAAAAAATTCAAGCTATTCAACAAGGCATACAAATTGATGATGAAACTGACTGTATGATTCTCAATGAGATCATGTTTCAAAATCTACTAATTCATCAAGCTGAGATTGACAGTGTAGAAGTTACTGAAGATATGGTAAAAACTGAATTAGAACAAAGAATCCAATATTTTGCAGCTCAAATAGGAGGAATAGCAGAATTAGAAAAATTTTATGACAAATCTATTCAAGAAATAAAAGATGAGTTTTACGAACAGATAGAGGAAAGGATGAAAGCTCAACAAATGCAACAAGAAATTTCTGGAAACATTACTGTTTCACCTAAAGAAGTGAAAGAGTTTTTTAATTCTTTTCCAGAAGACAGTATACCGTTTATTAATAGCAAAGTACAAGTTGCCCAGTTAGTCATTGAACCTATAATTGATGAAGATCAAAAAAATAGTATTAAAAACAAATTAATAAATATTAGAGAAAGAATAATAAAAGGAGAGATCAGCTTTTCGGTTGCAGCAGAATTCTATTCTTGTGATCCTGGCACTAAAGGAAATGGCGGTAATTTTGGTTGGGTAAGTAGAGGAGATTTTGTGCCAGAATTTGATGCTGTAGCTTTCAATATACCAATCAATACAATCTCTGAAGTTTTTGAAAGTCCTTATGGTTTTCATATTACTAAAATTGAAAAAAGAAGAGGAGAGGAATATTATGGATCTCATATATTATTATGCAATGAAGTTAGTGAAACTCAATTAGCAGATATAAAAAAGAAAACACAAGATATAAGAGAAGAAATAATGGCTGAGAACATCACTTGGGAAGATGCTGTAAAAAAGTATTCAACAGATGATAAAACCAAAGGATCTAATGGAATAATTTTCAATGAAGCATCTGGGTCTATGTATTGGGATATGCAAGAAATTGACAAGCAAATATTTTTAGGAATTAAGGATCTTAAAGTAGGACAGATCAGCGATCCTGTATACATGGAAACTCTAAGTGGAGATCACGCCTATAGACTTTTAAATCTACAACTACAAACCGAACCTCATAAAGCCAATTTAAAAGACGATTATCAGATGATTCAGTCCTATGCATTATCTGCCAAACAAATTGATGTTATTTCTGAATGGGTGAATAAAAAAATAAGCACTACTCATATAAAAATAGATGATGACTATTTAAATTGTCAGTTCAACTATAACTGGAAAAGTCAACCTTAAAAATTAATTCTTATAATCTTAATTTGATTAAAGAATTCTAAGAATATGGAAAAATATATTATTTCAATTGACCAAGGAACTACTAGTTGTAGAACAATATTATTTAACAAAGAAGGTCAAATAGTTGACTTTGAACAAAAAGAGTTCAAACAAATACTTCCAAAAAAAGGTTGGGTAGAACATGATCCTATTGAAATTTGGGAAACACAGCTAAATACTCTTAAAGATCTTTTAAAAAAAAACAACCTATCAAATTCTCAAATAGATTCAATTGGAATTACTAACCAAAGAGAAACAACAGTTCTATGGGATAAAAAAACAGGAAAACCTGTATATAACGCAATTGTCTGGCAAGATAATAGAACAATCAATTTTTGTAATGCTTTAAAAGCTGACAACAAAGAAAACCTAATTAGGTCGAAAACTGGATTGGTTTTGGATTCTTATTTCTCTGGATCAAAAATCAACTGGTTGCTAAATAATATTCCTAATCTTGATGAGCTTATCGAAAATGATCGATTATTATTTGGAACTATTGACACATGGCTTATTTGGAATTTAACTAAAGGAGCTACACATGCTACTGATGTTTCAAATGCATCACGAACATTGATCTTTAACATAAATAACTTATGTTGGGACGATGAACTACTTGAATTATTTAAGATTCCTAAATCTCTTCTCCCTGAAGTAAAGGAAAGTTCTGATAATTTTGGTGCTTGGGAATGGGATGGCGTTGAAATACCCATTCTAGGAGTCGCAGGTGATCAACAAGCAGCTTTATTTGGTCAATGCTGTTTTAAAAGTGGCATGGTCAAAAACACTTATGGAACAGGATGCTTTATGTTAATGAATACAGGTGAAAATCCTGTCATTAGCCAAAATGGATTATTAACAACTATTGCCTGGTCAATCAATGGTAAAGTTTTCTATGCATTAGAAGGGAGTGTATTTATAGCTGGTGCTGCAGTACAATGGCTAAGAGATAGTCTTCGTATTATAAAATCAGCTGAAGAGACTGAAGAAATGGCTAATATGAGTAATGATGATAGCGTAATATTTGTTCCTGCATTTTCTGGATTAGGTGCTCCCTATTGGAACATGCAATCTAAAGGAGCTATTTTTGGATTAACAAGAGATACTGGAATCAATGAATTATGCAAAGCCACTCTTGAATCATTGGCGCTACAATCCAGAGATGTAATCTTAGCTATGGAAAAAGATGCAAATATTCAACTAAAAAGTTTAGCTGTTGATGGTGGAGCTTGTAAAAACGAATACTTAATGCAATTTCAAGCAGACATACTTAACACACAAGTTAAAAAACCAAATGTAATTGAATCTACAGCTTTAGGAGCAGCCTATTTAGCAGGATTATTCTCAGGATTTTACAACATGGATTCTTTTAAAAAGAATCATAAAATAGAAGCTACTTTTACTTCTAATATGGATGACAAAACTAGAAACGCTAAAACTGATTTATGGGCAAATGCAATTAATAGCATCATTAACATGCACAATTAAAAAAAACTGGATTGGAAAATTCTTCTTCATTTAATGCAAAGCATAGATCCAATACTATTAAAAATGCTTCTTCTAGCCTTTATGACCTTATAGTAATTGGTGGCGGCATAACAGGTGCTGGCATCTTATTAGATGCCTCATCAAGAGGATTAAAGACATTATTAGTAGAAAAATCAGATTTTGCTTCAGGAACTTCAAGCAGATCAACTAAACTAATTCACGGTGGTTTAAGGTATCTAAAAAATTTAGAATTTAGAATAGTTAGAGAAACAGGAAGAGAAAGAACAATTCTATATAAAAATGCACCCCATCTTGTAATCCCTGAAAAATTATTAATCCCATTGACTAAAAAAGGGAATTATAAAAAATGGCAATTAAGCTGGGCCCTTAAAATTTATGATCTTCTAGCTGGAGTTAAAGGAATTGACAAAAGGAAGATGCATAATAAAGAAACTACTTTAAATAAAGAGCCATTGCTTAACTCTTTAGATTTAATAGGTGCTGGCGTTTATGCTGAATATCGTACAGATGATGCTCGATTAACTCTTGAAATAATTAAGACAGCTTTAAATTATAATGGAACAGCAATTAATTATTCAGAAGTTACTGATTTAAAAAAACATAATAATATTTTTCATGTAAATTGTTCTAATAAATTAACTGGAGAACAATTTGTAATAAAGGCTAAATCAATCATTAATGCTACTGGTCCATGGGTAGATGATTTATGCAAGATAGACCAAATTGAATCTATTGATAAAATTTGTCTTTCAAAAGGGATACATATTGTATTAAATAAAGAAAAAATACCAATTAATCATTCTATTTATTTTGAAGTTGAAGACGGCAGACTATGCTTTGTTATTCCTAGAGATAAAGTAGTTTATATAGGAACTACAGATACTGCATATACTGGAAATAAAAATGAACCTAACATCAACAATAATGATATCAATTATTTAATAAATGCAATCAATAACACTTTTAACATAAATAAAATCAACAAGACAGATATTATATCATCCTGGTCTGGATTAAGACCTCTAATAAAAAAAGAGGGTCTAAACACAAAAGAATTATCTAGAAAAGATGAAATATCTATTTCTAAATCTGGGATGATCACTATTGCTGGAGGTAAATTGACAGGTTATAGAATTATGGCAAAAAAAATTGTTGATCTAATTTGCAAAAAACATAACATCAAAAAAAGATGTATTAGCGACACCATTATTATTAATGGAGGTGAATTTAAAAATCTAGATTATGAGCACTTTAAAACAAACATCTCTAATCAGCTAAAAGAACTTAAAATTGATAGCTATAATTCGAGTTACTTGATGTCAAATTATGGCAATCAATCAAACTCAATACTTGAAATTTACAAAAACAATAATTTCAATCATTTAGTAGAAGCAGAAGTCGTTTTTTGTTTAAATAATGAAAGCCTTTATAATGCTTTAGATTTTTTCTTAAGACGTACAGGAAAGATTTTCTTTTATCCAGAAATAGTATTAAAAGAATTAGAAATAGTAATGCCTTATTTTATCAAATACCTTTCTATAGATAATAATGAAGCAGATCAAATGAAAGAAAATGTAAAAAATTATCTTAAAAAACTCACTAATTTTAGTGAATGATAAAACGAAATATCTCAACAACAAAAAAAGCCAGGTACTTTTTATCACAAGAACCTCATTGTGAAATAGATGAAATTTGGATTGTTTTACATGGATATGGACAGCTAGCTAATTCATTTCTTGATTGGTTTAAACCTGTTTTTTCTAAAAATACACTCATTATATCTCCTGAAGGCCTTCATAGATTTTACTGGAATGGATTTAATGGAAAAGTGGTAGCTTCTTGGATGACAAAAGAAGATAGGCTTGATGACATTAATGATTATATTAATTATCTGGATAACATAATTTACCAGATCAAACCCCTGGTTTCTACAAAATCTTTTTATCACATATTAGGGTTTTCTCAAGGAGCTGCAACCGCATGCAGATGGATTAGTTTAGGAGAAACAAAATTAAATTCTTTGACCTTATGGGGAGGATCTTTCCCTAATGATATAGATTACATTAATAAAATGAATATCTTTAATAACCTTAAAACAAAAATTTTCATTGGAGAAAATGATGAGTTTTATAACAAAAGCATTATTAATAAAGAAATTAAAAGATTAAATGAATATAAAATAAAATTTAATTTTCATCATTATATAGGAAGGCACAAAGTAGAGGCCGCACCTTTAAAAAAATTAAAAAAGCTTATTAGAAAAGAAATAGAATCATTTAAAACAACTTAAATATTAATTAAGTGTTAATTATGTATAAGTTTATTAGATGTGACAACCAAATCACTATTTTCAATGTCTATATTAAAATAGATTTTATTTGATAGAACCTCATTAGCAACATAATTATGAATCCATTTAAAATATTTTTAAGTCTTATTTTTATTTTGATCAATCTGAATTTTTGGTCACAAACTACAATGCACATTATTGGAACTGGCAATGTACAAAACACCAATACTTCCTTCCCAACTCCTTATGGAAACTGGTATTGGGGTGCCAAAAATCAATTTTTAATTCAAGCAGCTGAATTACAAGCAGCTGGAATGAGTGCTGGAAATATTTATAGCTTAAGTTTTGATGTAGTAACTCCTGCAGGAACAAGTCTTGAAGATTTTGAGATCGGATTAAAATTAACCTCAGCTAATGATGTTTCTGCTGGACTAACAACAGGTTTTGCCAATGTATACGGTCCCTTAGATTATACAGACATCTCAGGCTGGAACCAACATGATTTCCATACTCCTTTTTATTGGGATGGATCTTCTAATTTATTAATAGAAACTTGTTTTAATAATAGCTCATGGACAACTAATGCAATTATTAATATGTCCACCTATTCTTATGAGTCTTCATGTTATAGAAGAGCTGATAATAATTCAGTTTGTAATAGCACCTGGACGAATGGAGACGAATTTGAAAGACCCAATTTAAAAATAGAGTGGCAAGATCCAAATGCCCCTCCATCACCTGATTTTACAGTTAGTACAACCAACACTTGCTCGGGCTCTGTTAATTTTTATGATGGCTCTACTAATAATCCAACTCAATGGCTATGGGATTTTGGAGACGGGAACACAGACACAACTCAAAACCCAATACATACCTATTCAGCTTCTGGCACTTATACTGTAACTTTAACAGCAACTAATTCACTAGGCAGTAACAATATAACTTACACTAACCTTATAACTGTAAATCTAGGAGGCCTGAACCCTATTACCGCATCGTGTATTCCATTAACTCAAGATGGGTCTCTTGGATTTGGGATAACAAATGTATCTTTTAGTAATTTAAACAAAACCTCTGGTAACGCTTCAGAAGGATATTCAGACTTTACTTGCGACTCAACTGCTGTCTATGTAGGATTAAATTATACAATTGACATTACTCACAACGCACCTACTGTTCATCAATGTGGTGCATGGATTGACTTTAATAATGATGGAGTTTTTAATAATTCTACTGAACAAATCGTATACAGCGCTAGTTCATTAACAACTTCAGGAAATGTGTTAATTCCTTCAAATTCAGTTCTCAATACCCCTTTAAGAATGAGAGTCTGGGCTGACTATGATCTTGGTGCAGTACTAGACCCATGTAATGACCCTCTATATGGTCAAGCAGAAGATTTCACTATTTTTATATTACAAGATACCACACCTCCAGTAGCAAACCTTGCTGCTAATGTTACATATACATGTAATGGCATAGTAGAATTCACTGACCTCTCATCAAATGCTCCTTTTGCTTGGGGTTGGGACTTTGGAGACGGATCCACCTCTGTTGCTCAAAACCCTATTCATACTTACACAAGTGATGGAACTTATGATGTGCAATTGATCTCTACTAATCAGTATGGAAGTGACACCATTCTTATGACAGCATACGTAGTAGTGTCCACCGCAAATGCATTAACACCAGTTAATTGCAGCCCTGCCACATTAGGATATTGTTGTAAATATGGTATTACAAAAGTTGTTTTTAATACTATTAATAACACAACTCTTGATGCTAGTGAAGGATACAAGGATTATTCATGCGAGCACCAGACATATGTAAATATAGGAGATTCCTACCCCATTACAATTATAACTGGACCTGACAATCCTCAAGACACTAAAGTATGGATAGACCTTGACAATAATGGAGTATTTGACAACAACACGGAATTATTCCTTGAAGAATTAAATGCTTATGATCCGAGTGGATCTATAACTATTCCTTCTAACATAACGCTATCTACCCCCTTAAGAATGAGAATATCTTCTGATGAAGTGGGAAATAATTTTGGCCCATGTGACGATCTTTTTAGAGGTCAAGTAGAAGATTACGCCATTATTGTTAATGACACTAATTGCCCTGCTCCAACTTCATTATTAGGTACAAATGTTACTTCTTCATCAATTGACCTTAGCTGGAATGCTGGAGGATCAGAAACTCAATGGAATATAGAATATGGATTAATGGGATTTTTTGTAGGTTCAGGTATTTCCATTACTGGAGTTAATACTAACCCATATACTGTTACAGGTCTATCTAATGGTAATGAATATGACTTTTACATTCAAGCAGACTGCGGAGGAGCACAAAGTGGTTGGGTAGGACCATTTTCATCTCTAATAAATATTGATGAACATTCATTTGATTTTAAAATATTTCCAAATCCTTCAGCTGGTTTCATTACATTAATAATTCCCAATAGAGAATTAGATAAAATCAACATTTATGATCTAATAGGTAAAAAATTAGTTACCTACCAGTCATTTTCTTCTTCTAGCACCATCAATTTAGATCTAAATGAATTAAACTCTGGATCCTATTTAATTGAAATAATAGATTCAAAAGGATTTAGTGGAATTAAAACTTTGGTTATTCAATAAAATGAAAAAAATATTCAGCTTTTTTGTTTTAATTCTTCTTTTATCCATAAATAATAAATTTTATGGGACTCACCTTATTGGTGGAAATTTAGGCTATGAATATATTGGTCAAACACCTACTGGGGATTACACCTTTAAAATCATTTTAACTACCTATACAAATTGCGGTCCAGGATCCAATGTCCCTACTCCAGAAAATGATGTAACTGTAGCTATCTATAATCACGATGTTCAAAACTCACCTTTAGGTGGAGTTGATAAAGTTTTTATTCAGACTTTATTCATGCCTTTAGTTAATTCTTATGTTATTCAACCTGGATTACCTAATGGATGTACTGTTGGATCATCATCTTGTATTTACAAAGGAGTTTATTCAGCTACTATAGACCTTCCATTAAACTTTAATGGATATCACGTATTTTATGAAAGGTGCTGTAGAAATAATAGTATAGTCAATTTAATCCCTCAGGAATCAATGTCCTTTCATGCCTATATTTCACCACCCTTATTAGGAAACTCTTCACCTGTATTTACTGATGACCCTGTACCATTTTTATGTGCTGGTGATACTACCACAATATTAAATACAGCATTTGATCCAGATGGGGATGAATTAGTCTTTAGTTTTGTAGTACCCTATGACGCAGATCAATCTTCTGCTTCAGATCCAGATCCTCTTTCTGGCGGTAATATTCCTATACCACTTCAATGGCCTATTGCACCTGTAACTTACGAGGCTGGATATAATTTAGCTGATCCTTTTGGTGCCGGTGGTTATACGAGTATTAATGCTTCTACTGGTTTAACTACTTACTATCCTCCAGCAACTGGTGATTACGTAGTTGCTGTTGAGATTAAAGAATACAGAAATGGCAATCTCATAGGAGTTACTCGTAGAGATCTTCAATTACTAGTTATAAATTGCCCTCCTAATCCTGCTCCTAATATTGATCCTCAGGCAGGGACTACACAATTTCAATTTACTGTAGAAGAAGGTGAAACACTCTGTTTTGACTTTGGTTTTGATGATCCTAATGGTGACAGTTTAACTTTAACAGTAAATGGTCAAATATTTGATCCTTTATTCGTTAACCCACCTGCCACTATTAATTCACCTGTTACTGGACTTGATACTGTCTCTACACAATTCTGCTGGACAACCGCTTGTGGGCAAGCGCAGGCACTTCCCTACCAATTTCAGGTTTCTGCTGAAGACAGAGGATGTCCTCCCAAAACAACCAATGAAGTATATCAAATTACTGTTACTGAAGTTCCTCCTCCTGATACTATTATTGGTCCCGATGTACTATGTCAATTCTTAACTGGCACTTACACTACCCAAACTGTACCCAACACTACCTATGATTGGTCTGTCACTAATGGCGTGATCACTCAAAATAATGGTAGCTCTGTAGATATTCAATGGACTGGTGTCGGTACTGGAACAGTTTCCTTGTCTGCCACTAACCAATATGGGTGTAGCTCTGATCCCATCACTAAGAATGTTACTATTACCCCTGCTCCTCTTGCAGAAGCTGGAAATGACACCACTATCTGTTTTGGAGACACCATTCAACTAGTTGGTTCCACCAATGCCTCTCCAGGATATACAGCATTATGGACTCCCACTGACTCAATTACAGGAAATACCACATTAACACCCTTAGTTTTTCCTGCTGACACACTCTATTATACACTTACCATTGACATTGGTGGTGGCTGCTTTGGATTTGATAGTGTGAAGGTGAATGTAAACATACCTGAAATCAATGCTGGAACAGATACTACTATTTGTGAAGGCGATTCTGTACAGCTCAATGGATCATCATCTACAGGAACTATCTTGTGGTCCCCTGCCGGGTCACTTAGCGACCCTGCTATATATGACCCATTTGCCTCTCCTGTTTCGTCTACTAATTACCTATTAGAACTAACAGATCCTATAGGTTGTACAATTCTAGATAGTGTTCTTATTAGTGTAGATGCTCCTTTGTCTTTAACTATAAACAATGATACTTCCATTTGTTTTGGTGATTGCGCTCCCCTATTGGTTACTGGTGCTACATCAGTTGCATGGGAAACCTCTCTTAGTTTAAGTGACACCAGTATTGCTAACCCTACGGCCTGCCCTATTTCTACAGAAACATTTACTGTCTATGGCACTGCTGGCGCATGTTTGGATACTGCTCAAGTTACAGTTACAGTTAATACATTACCTACTATCGATGCTGGAACAGATATTACTATTTGTTTTGAAGACACAGCCTCTCTGTCTGCTTCTGGAGCTATTAATTACTCATGGTCTCCTGCTGACAGCTTAAGCAATATTAGTATCTCCAATCCTCTCGCATGGCCTTCTGACACTACACAATACATTGTCACTGGAACTGACGCTAACTCATGTTCCAATACAGACACTGTTAATGTAAATGTCAATCCACTTCCCAATGTAGATGCAGGAAATAGCACTTCTATCTGTACTGGAGATAGCATACAGCTTAATGCCACTGGTGCAGATACTTACCTATGGACACCAACTACCGACCTAAGTGATCCTACTATTGCAGATCCTTTTGCTAGTCCTTCTACTGCTACTACCTATATAGTTACTGGAACTGACATTAATGGATGTGTTAATATTGATAGTGTTACCATTTCTTTACATAGCTTACCTACAGCTACTGTAAGTAATGATACCATTATTTGTTTTGGTGATACTGCTCAGCTTGTAGCAAGTGGCGGAACTAACTATACTTGGTCACCTGCTGATTCATTATCAAGTACTGTGATCAGCGATCCTTTAGCTTGGCCTACTGTAACTACTAATTACCAGGTGATCATTAGTGATAATAATGGATGTTTGGATACTGCTCAAGTAAATATTGGAGTTAGCAACCTGCCTAATGTTGATGCAGGAAGTGATGTAGATATTTGCTTTGGAGACACCACTCAGCTCACTGCTTCTGGTGCTGCTACCTATAGCTGGTCTCCAGCCGATAGCTTAGACAATACCGGTATTTCCAATCCTCTAGCTTGGCCCAGCGATACTACCCAATATATAGTCACTGGGTTTAATGCACTTGGATGTCTGTTTACAGATACCATGTTTGTTAATGTCAACCCTCTTCCACTAGCTGATGCTGGCCCGGATGAGTGGATCTGTCCAGGAGATAATATCCAGCTATCAGCTTCAGGTGGGGCTGTTTACCTATGGACGCCTGCTACTGATCTTTCTAATCCTAATATCCCTGACCCTGTTGCTACCTTAATCGATACTGCTACTTATCAGGTACAGGTCACCTCTTCTGAGGGGTGTATTGAATTTGATACCATTACCATTTTTGTGAACCCCAACGTCCCTACAGATGCTGGAGCGGATACGACCATCTGTATTGGAGATTCTATTCAAATCGGTGGTAACCCTACTGCTGTTAATGGCACCGCTTATCTTTGGTCTCCTGCTGGTTTTGTAGATGATCCTACTATTGCGAACCCTATCGCCTTCCCTACTACTCCTACCACTTTCTATGTTATCACCTCCAATGATACCTGTACTGGTATTGATTCTATATTTATTGGTGTAAATCCTGATCCTCCTATTGATGCTGGTGCTGATATACAGATCTGTCTGGGTGACACTGCTCAGCTAGGTGCAACTGGCGGCATCTCCTTTGTATGGACACCTATTGAAAGTGCTCCTGGAGATACTATCCTCTCTAATGATACTATTGCAGATCCTTTGGCTTATCCTACAGACACTACCCTATTCTTTGTTACCATTGAAGATCTTAACGGATGTATAGATACTGATTCAATGACCGTTGTTGTTAATCCTCCTCCTACTATAGATGCAGGTAGTGATGCTGGCATCTGTATTGGAGACTCTATTCAGCTAGGTGCTGTTGGTGGGGATACCTATGTATGGACCCCTGCAGATAGTATCTCTGATGTGAATGTATCTGACCCTATTGTATGGCCTACTGATACTACTGAGTATTTTGTGACAGTCACCGATTCTAACAGCTGTGTCAATATCGACTCTGTTACTATTACTGTTCATCCACTTCCTATTGTAAGTGCTGGAATAGATGACACCATCTGCATTGGCGAAACTACCCAGCTAATAGGAACTGGTGCCCTTACCTACTTATGGAGCCCTAATGATAGCATAAGCGACAATACAGTTGCCTTTCCTTTTGTATGGCCAACAGACACAACCGATTATATTGTGGTAGGTACCGATGCCAATGGATGTGTAGAATCCGATACTGTTAATATCCTTGTTAATCCGCTTCCTATAGTTACTGCTAGTAGTGATGTGCAGATCTGTATTGGAGACTCTACTCAATTAAGTGCTACTGGTGCTGATTCTTATGTCTGGACACCTAACGGCAGCTTGGTCAATGCGGTAGTTCAAGATCCTATTGCACTACCTACTGATACTACTGAGTATATAGTACAAGGAGTGGACCTGAATGGATGTATCAATACAGATACAGTTATCGTTACTGTTAACCCTCTTCCCAATGCAGATGCAGGGTTCAATGTTAATATCTGTGAAGGAGATAATGTACTGCTGGGTGCTACAGGCGGAGAAAGCTATCTATGGTCTCCCTCCCCTTACCTGAATCACGACACTGTTGCTGACCCATTGGCGTTCCCTGACACCTCTATGATGTTCTATGTTCAAGTAACTGACTCTAATGGATGTATAGCTGGAGATAGTCTTTATGTAACTGTATTTATGATCTATACAGTAGAGGATCAAATCATCTGTTTAGGTGATAGTGTACAGCTGAATGTATTTGGTGAACCGGCTGTATCCTTTAGCTGGTCTCCTGCTACTGGACTTAGTGATCCTAATATTATTGATCCCTGGGCTACTCCATCCTCTACCACTACCTATACTGTTACTGCTACAGATAGTCAAGGATGTACCGATCAGGATGATGCTACAGTTATCATCTCTAGTGATCCTGCTTCATTTAATACAGAAGTAGTGGGTGGTTGTGAAGGTGCTGTAGCTACCTTTACCAACACCTCAGACCCTGCACTTGACTTTATATGGAACTTCAGTGATGGCGACACCTCTACATTGGAAGAAGTAGATCATGTCTATACTTTCGGTGAAGACTTTAGTGCTACACTAACAGTGACCAATGCATTGGGTTGTATGGACACCTCTTCATTTTATGGCTCAGCACTGAATTTTGAAGATTACTATGATATCCAGATCCCTAATGTATTTACTCCCAATGGTGATGGGCAGAACGATCATTTTGTAGTGGAAGTTCCTGGAAGGATCTATGAATGTGTAGATCTTAAGATCTATAACAGATGGGGACAAATTTTATTCATTTCCACTGGAAATAATCTCAAATGGGACGGAAGGACCAATGTAGGTGAAAAAGTACCATCAGGAACTTACTTCTATACTATCAACGTAAAAGATCAATACTACAAGGGTAGCCTAAATGTATTTAGGTAATTAATTATTATCATCTGCTTTGTTCAAAGCAGGATTCCTTTGCATCTCATTAGTATGATTCCCATTCACTTCTTTATTTCCAGCTTTAATTTCTGGATTTCTTTGTCTTTCATTAGTTGGATTTCCAATTACTTCTTTATTTTCAGCTTTAATTGCTGGATTTCTTTGTCTTTCATTAGTTGGATTCCCAATTACTTCTTTATTTTCAGCTTTAATTGCTGGATTTCTTTGTCTTTCATTAGTATATGACACATTAGTTTTTTTGGAATCTAATGTTTGAGCAGTAGAAATTAAGCTAATAGAAACAAATATAGTTGTAATAATAAAAGTTTTCATGTCAATAAATTATTAAGGTGCGTCTATTATTTGTAAAGCTCTAGCTGAATATGTAACTGATGCAGGTATGCAGTTTATTGATGTGCTAGGGGCAGAACCACGAGCTGCATCCCAATATATTGAAATAGTTGTTGAAACACCAACAGTTACATCAACAGGATATGATATACCAATTTCCCAAAGATTCCAATTTACTCCAGTTCCAGTATCAAATTCTCTATATGAAACCCCATCTTTTCTCATTTCAAACCAAATAGAATGATCATCATAATTACTTGAAGTATATGTGCCTCCAGCAGTAAAATTAACCATTACAGGAGTGTGATTCGGTGTAAATGTTATGGTCATCTCATCCATTAAGACAAAACCATTACCACCTGGTCCAGCAGTAATACTAATGTCTGTAGTTCCTACAACTGATAATAAATTAACAAGATCTCTTTCTGCTTGCCAAACTGGAGCTACACCAGCTCCTTGAGATACTAACACCTCACCTGAACTACCTGGTAAAGCGTTAGGTTCTAAAGAGCCAGAAAATTCAATATTTCCAACAACATCTAATTTTTCTGATGGAGTAGTTGTTCCAATACCAACATCTCCATTTTCAAAAATTCCAGCATAATTATTATCAGCACCTGAAGCAGTAAAAAACCCACCAATTGCTTCTGTTGTACCAAAAGTTGTAGCTTCAGCTTCTCCTTTAACGCCAATTACCGAAATATCTCTAGATGTAACACTCGTAGCAACATCTTCAGCATA
>Ga0114934_10000409_pt1 | contig 26859 bp, 40 predicted proteins | sample 4SBtaG_2_FD_99695 | JGI IMG/M metagenome (GOLD analysis project Ga0114934, IMG submission 99695) | Deep subsurface microbial communities from Kolumbo volcano to uncover new lineages of life (NeLLi) - 4SBTROV10_white metaG | ecosystem: Environmental > Aquatic > Marine > Volcanic ...
ATATTTTCCATCACCTAATTCTAAAAAATACCGCCTATGATTAATCAATAGTCTTCTCCCATTTGCTCGCACATGCGCTCTGTAAGCCTATTGCAAATAGCATTTATCACACTTTCGTCTGCACCCATATCTTCATCTTCTATAAATACTATGATGTCATCATAGACTGCCCTCATTGCGTCTCTAATTATTTGCTCAACAGCCGGGCCGCCATGCCCGGTTATTCCTTCGATCTCTTCTGCCCAGTCCTCAGGTGTTTGCATATCTTCTCCTATCGGTCTTTAATCAGGGTTTGCAAACGCGCTATATTGCCGCCGAGTGCATGATTTTGTTGTTGAAACTTAGTTAGTTCTGATGGAGGAATGGCCGTAATGTTTTGCGCTTTCAAATTACGAAGCTCCATAAGCATGTTATTTGCCAAATTCGCTATGGCTTTTGCTACCTCTGTAACATGGGACACTTGCCCCCCTGGAGTTTGTGCAATGGCTTGTAAACCATAATCTAACAACTCAGCAGTTTTCGCCAAGCCCAGCTCATCCAAGGCTGTCGAGCTCTCCACTATTGAGTCTAAAGCATCTTGTGCGTCAGGTGTATGAACCATTAACTCTCCCCATGAAGGACCATCTCCTCTTGCAAGGTCTTCCTTCGCTAAAGCACGTGATTCTCTGGAAGGATCTATATATGTAGATACAATCCCATTTAAATAGTCTCTTGCCCTAGCTTGAAATAATGGAGATAAAGTTCCATTTCCAGAGGCCTCATCTGCCCAAACATCTTCCGGCCACTCTACTTGGTCTTTTAAAAAAGATATAAACTCATGAGCCAAATCAGAGATATATAGCTCTATAGCATCGCCGTAGTTACCACCGGTTAATAATCCATAATGGCTTTCTAATTTCGAAATGGCTTCCAAAACACCGCGCTCAGAACCTAGCTTATTATTTAAATAATCATCCGCAATGGGACCTCCCTCCTTTATTAGGTTTTGTCTATAAAAACGCTCAAAAGTAGTATAGAAGCGTTGGAGTATTTTTACTGACATGCCCTCAAATAAAGCCACTGCTGAGGGCTCGGAGAGCAAGTTGTCTTCCTCAGCAGTTTTCTTTACAAGGCTCAAGGCCTGATGAGCCATTGCCCACACGCTTTGTTCCTTGTCATGCCTCATGTCATCCCATACTGCTGAATCTTCTATCCTATTTACAGCAGGTGCAAGGAGGCGCCACAGCTCATTTTCCCATAAATACTTATCGAAATCAGCCTTAACAAATAATTCTGGTAACATAATAAAACCTCAAAAAAGTCATTTGTTATTAGTAGGCAATAGCGTAGCCTCTAGGCCGTTCCAAAAATCACTATGACGCGCCCTGACACTGCTTGCTATCCATGTTGCTCTCAATTCAACCAATTCGGAATCATCAGTAAAAGCGGTGCTATGGCTACTTATAAAGGCATCTCTAACTTCAAAATCAGCCCTGGCTTCAATAGCTCGCAAAAGCTTTCCGCATATACCGGCCCCACAGTCTGCATCGGCAAACCAAATTTGTCCATCTATATAATCTAATCGGACGAGTGCGGACGCTTCTAAGTGAATAGGTCCCAAAGATGGCACCTTCATAACATGCCCTTGATCAATATCAATTATCGCAAGTGGCAAATCCCGGCGCATTACATATTGTATATCTGCAAACAAAAACTACTCCCTCAGTTAGCCTTGCCAAATTCATCGAAACAGTACCACACACGTGACGGTTCCTTAGGTATTGCTAACAAATCACGCCTTAAAAGTTGATATTCGCTAAGAACTTTCTTTTGGGCTGCTTTTGCCCTGCCATCCGAGCACTAATAACAGACATAGAATATCTCCTGTCTTCATTCTGCTCTAAAAAGCTATGCCTTTTAGACTTTTTCCGAGCTTTTGCCATAACCTACCTCATAGTGCTTATCAAATACCGATTTAAAGGCCTTTAAATTATTACTTAATTTTAGTTCTTTCCACTCAGGAAAGATGCCCGTTGCGAGATAGGCTTGTATTTCGTCCACCATCACATTATCACCATAGCCCATATCCCGTAGGCATTCCTCGATCACGCCGCGCTTAGATAGTGGCAAAGCACGTACTAGCTTGTCCATATCTTTACGATATTTGGCATTAGTAAAATATAAACCATGAGCTATCTCATGAAGCTGATCCTCCGGGTTGCCCGATCTATCAAGCCCTAAAAGATAACAGGAGTCTAAATCGGGATCTTTAGCGCGTACCAAGCTCTCCAATGCAAACATCATGTGATCGTACTTATTCAAGTCAGGAATTCCCTTAGCTGCGACCTCCCCAATGATTGAACATGGCAGGTTGAATCCCAGAATATCTCTAGTGTAGGTAAATGAGCCCGCACCATGCTTCTTTGCGTACCACTCCATTAAATCAAACATAGAAAACGATTGGTCGCGAAACACAGGGCTCTCGTTTTCATAATATTCTTGAAAACGTGCAAATGCCATACACATAGTATATGAATCATCAAAGTACGCACAATATACCTTGGGTTGGATTTCTTCTAAATAAAACATTTTTATATTCCATACGGGGAAGATGAGAAAATCACATCAATTCCAGGTAGTTGCATCTCTACAAAGGTAGTAAAACTTTTCTCATCTTCGAAAACAAGCAATTTACCAGAGTAAATAAGTTTCCAAGCTCCTACCTCAGCCAAAATATCAAGTTTGTTAAAATATACTTTATTAGGACCCATCATGTTAACGTGCCTAATAATCATATCTAGGTTTAAATAATTTATTTGTCGTCTGCGGCCAGTAGTAGCTCCATATTCATGTCCGGCGTCTCCTAGCTTCTTCAATATGGGATCATTAGGGTCCTGGAATGCACTAGAGCCTACATACGTATCATAGCACTTCGCTACCCCTATAACGTTACGCAGAGCATTATGCGGGATTCCGTTATTCAAAACACTGCCTACTCCGCAGTGAGAGGATGTTACGTATGGATAATTGCCCCAATCTATATCCAAACCTATGGCCTGGGCGCCCTCACACATGATCTCAACATTTTTACCGCTATGGAATTCTTCATATATGTCAACTACATAGTCCTTAAAGGCCGGTACGGACTCGGCCCTAATGCCAGTACGGCCGTATTTATCCCTATAAGCAGGCCCTATGCCTTTTTTTGTTGTCCCTATTTTGCTTTCGCCAATCTCCTCTGCTAAATGCTCCTCTGTGGTAACATGCGTATTGTATGCTATCTTAACCCAGGAAGCTATGCCAGGAACTGACTTCTCTAAGGACTCCAACTCTTCAAAAAACATTTTTTCATTTATAACGCAGCCGGGTCCTATGATAGATCGCACTCCGTGAAGGGCCCCACTGGGAATAGCATGAGTCACAACCTTGTCATCTCCTATATATATTGTATGGCCAGCGTTAGCACCTCCGGATGACCGCAAGCAATGGGTATAGTTATTGCTTTTGATCAATTCATTAGTAATACACCCCTTACCACAATCGCCATATACTAGCCCAAATAATACATCTGCCTTTATCATATCAGCCCCAATAAAAAACCAGCCAAGTGGCTGGTTTTTACGTTAATAGAAAAAAACTATTCTAGCTGCTGAGATCATACGTAGTCGGACAATAAATTATAATCTCTGGTTTATTGCCCAATTCTGTTTGCTTAATAAAGAAATTTCTTGCATGCCCCTCAGCAGCATATATCCTATGAAGTTTCTCTGTAGCCACCACATACAGCTTGCTGGGTGCTGGGCTACAATGGTCTGCATTTTTTGCCATCCTGTCACCTCCCAATATGGAACATATTTACAATAGGGGCCGTTTTTTCATCATGCAGTTTGGCCCCGCAGTAGCACTGTTCTTGTTATATCATATTATATATTTATTGATATGGCATAAGCTTGGCCTGGCTATTTTGCACAAGTCGCCAAGTATGTGCCTTTCTTATATTAAATAATTGCATCGTTAAAAGCAATTTTGAATATCTCTTTAGCAAAGCCGTCTTCATTATTCTTATGCTCTGCTTTATACGCTGTAATCAAAGGTAAGAAATAACGCACATTTTCTTTGAAGGCTCCTATAATTAAGGCATCGATATGCCTGACTAAATCAGGACTACTTCCATTATTCCTTAAAAAATCCAAAACTATTTGCTGACAACCACTAAGCTCCAAAGGAGCTAGGGTGGGGATTTTATTCACTTCAACAACCTTATCCATCATTCTTGAATAAGAATAAATCTTGCCTTCAGAAGCCAGGTCTAAGTAAAAAATCTTAGTGCGGAACTCATCCGAATATCCAATATTAATATTGCACTGGCCAGTACCTACTAGCTCCTCCTTTATCATCTCCAAAGACTTACTTTGCAGGTCCGTACTAGTAAGATTTGCATTCTCAAAAATATAAGTATCTATTTTGCGCATGGCCACAATTAAGTTTTCTACGTTCATTACTCTTCCTTGTTGGGCTTATTGGCCCAGTTAGCACTTTTTCCAAAATGCTGTGTTCTTTCAAAGCATAACTGCTTGTTTAAACAGGCTTTTGTGGTGTTTGGAAAACATTTGCCAATGCACACTATTTTATATAATAAACACTATTACTGCTTAGTTGCACACAATTCCTTAATCATTATGTACAAAAAATATAGGTCCGACTAAGTAGCAATCAATGCATTTTTGCCTTATTTGCAAACCATATTAGTTATGTATTCTACATCTTTAGGCACTAAATAAGCTTTAGAGTTTGAAGCTATTACTGGGCTAAGTAGTGTCATTTCTGCATCCTCTCTTTCAAATGGATGATCATTCATTCCTAGCCCATGTGCTAATTCATGCAAAATTACTTTAAATTTATACTCATCATCTAATGGTTCCAAAGCACCTTTTTTATCATGTCCGTTATTTGATAAAAACAACATCTTTGTGCCAAGTCCCTCAATTCTTAGGCCTACAACGGGACTTGGCAACGCAGAAACACTAACAAAGTGTAAGATCATGTTTTTATTGATATTTTCCTTGTGCTGAGCAGGGTCGTATTCTGTCAGATACAGGCACCAAATCTTATCTACCATGTGAGTGATGGCGCTTTTGACCACGCCCAATGAAGCCGCATCTACGCCATCAAGCACATAATAGTATTCTACGCCAATAAAGTCGTAATCAACAGGATCCAGGGCATCTTCATATGGTATACGGCTCTCAGATGCAATTATGCCAGCCCCCGCATTGTAGCAAGAGTTACACAAAAACATGGTGGCGAAAGCCAGAAAAACCATATTTTTCATGATTTTACAGTTCTAATACCCTAGGGCCTTCACCCGTGGGAGCAACCTGCGGAGATAATTCGGAAGGAAGTTCTAAGGGCTTTTCAGAAAACCTAGTATAGGTTATGCCATATGAATCTTTGCTTTCTACAAATATGAATCCACCTTCCATCTCATAACCACCATCTGCCCCAATAACAACCGTTGTTACATAATAAATACCAAAAAGCCTGCCATCATTCCCTACTTGGACATCGCAATGATTAAAAACATTCCCCAAACGGACAGGATTTTCCTTCATCATGCGCTCAGCACTCTCTTCTATACCTCTTTTTATAGAACTACAAGCCTCTGCCTTTCTATCTGCTAACTTACTATCTTCTTCTGACTCTTCGGCAACGTTGGAAGCTGGTACATGAACACAGCCCCCGCCACAACCGGCTAAACTAGCAACTAACAACAACACAGGCCATATTTTCATAACTCACATACCTTTTAAATAAATATTTAGACTTTCCAAAGCGCACTCATCTTGCAACTTGCGGTTTGGCGTCAAAGACGCACCCTTTCTCAAAGCTGACAGCATTCCTGAAACTACATCTATATCTTTAATATCGGTAGTGTCTGGAATGTCTGACTTATTTACAAGGCCTATCTTCTTGTTGTTAGACCTTACAATCCAATGGTCTTTCTTCCAACTTAGAGAATAACATTTGTTTTGATAAGCAAATATATCTTCGCCGGAATCGGCTGGCGTGCTAAGCAGAAACTCCTTCAAATCATCTGGAGACTTAAAATCCTTCATATTTAGTTAGTTATTAATAGGGCGCAGCCTACCAATAACCTCCTCCTCCCTTTGCACCAAGTACTCGGTCTTTCGGTCAACCTTTACGGCATGCCCTAACATAGGGTTCACAAACACTGAATCACCTATCGACAAGTCCATAGGTACTCGCTCTCCAGTATCGGCCATCAACTTGCCAGGACCAACCGCAACAACTACACACTTGCGCATCTCCTTGCCCTGGACGCTTGTGGGAACAATTAGGCCCCCGTCAGTCCTATCTTCCTTGATTGGATCTAAAACTACACGATCATAAAGTGGCTCAATTAAAACTTCTTCCATTTTGACTCTCCTATCCTATTGTTTGAATTATGTGCTTAGCAGCAAGCAAGCCGCTACAAGCAGATTGCACGAATGACTTTGTGCGGCCACTCATGTCTCCAGCCAGGTACATCCCTCTAACGTCCGACTCGCCATGTTTTGTCAAATTATATCTTAATGAATTCAACCTTGCCTCAGGAGCATATAAACTGCATCTCTTTTCTAGTTTAGGGAATATTTCAAATACCTTCTGTATACCAGGTATTATCTCATCAAATTCTTTTAGAGGTGTTAAAATACTATTGCCAGTAATAATCCTATTAGCTGGTTCTCTTAATAATTGCCCATCAGAAAGAATGTTGACGATTTGAACTGCATTAAGCATGGATTCAAATGCCCCCTCTCCAGTAAATGTCTTTAATAAAGAAAAATTAGAGTAGATGGTGCTTTTGCCAGCTATACAGCGACCATTACTGGTCTTTAGACCAAACACATCTCCCATTTCTACAGCGCCTTTTGCGGATATAGCAGAAGTCCTGAAATCATCCCATCTTAAACGAAAATTAGGAGACTTGTCTGTGTACTTCCTAATGAGGTGGTGGGGACACTCTAAGCGCACTCCCAAGTCGTAACTAGAATCAGACTTGCCCAGCTCAAAATCTTTAGATATCCGCTCCAACCAAAAAGGCCCCCCGCGACCCATGGCAAGAATGCACTTTCGAGACTTATAAGTGCAACCAGGAGTGACCACTTCAAAGCCACGCCTGTTCTTAGATATATGCTCAACAGGAGCATTTATCTTTATTTTAGCCTCAGAAGTAAGCAACGCTCGCATGCTTAGCTCTAAACCAATAAGCTTATCTGAAGGAACCGTGATAACAGCAGGCTCATCAATAGATATCCCTGCATTCAAAATAGGCTGCTTTAAAGCATCTGGCATATTGCCAACCTTAACCCGAAAATCATACTCACTGTGCGCTTGCAAATAAGCCAAGAAATACTCAATTAGGTCAATATCCTCAATATAACCACCAAAGCCTGGGTCAACAAATAACTTCACATTGGATTTGGCCGAACCGCCCATCCATCCATTGCTAACATTCCGAGTGTCATGTATGCGCTTTACTTGTTCTAATAATAATACAGACAGGTTAGACCTGGTAATCAGCTCTAAAGCAGCAAAAAGGCCCGCCGGACCCTGTCCAATAACAATAACATCAAACTGGTTAACCATTTTTTTCCTTTATTGTAGTGCTAAGGTTAAAAATGATATTAGAGCTTGGGAAGCTCTTTGCTAGCTGGATCCGTATCCAACCAGTCTTTTAAATGCTCAACCATCAATGCAACTTCCCCAGGATTGAGCATAACACTAGCCATGGTAACCTCAGTGTTGTTCTTAAGGCCACGCAGGGAAAGCATGAGTAGCTCGCCCTCTCCCGTAATCCTGCTTACAACTTCAAGATAACTATTTTTGTCAAATTCAATAGATTTTCGATACATAATTCACCTACTTGGAATAAACCATTAGACTGTCCGGAGAGCGACTAAGCACATACCTGGGGTAGTTTTGGGTTTCTGCTGGAAGATACCGCGCAAAGTCCGCGCCTGATGTCCGTATTACCTTACGTACATTAGTTGTGCCGTAATTATACATATAGAGCGCCAACGTTAATATGTCTTGATTAGAAAGGCCAAACTCAATAATAGAATCATAGGAGCTCTTGTATGCGTCCAACAACACATCTGCTGCTTTGGTCGCATTAGCAAAAGGATCAGAAGGATCAATGCTCTTAGTATGCAGTGGCATTAGCTGCATCAAGCCCTGCGCTCCGCTCTTGGATTTAGCTATCACATTACCGCCTGATTCAGCCACAGCGATAGCCGCAAGAAGCCCAGTCGGAAACCCGTGACGCCCCTCTAAGTCTCTTAAATGCTCTCTCAAGCGCTCTGTAAGGACAGGATCATACCCTTTCGGCTCTACAGGCGCGGGAGGAAGCAGGTCATCTGGTATATTAATTGAATCCCCTGGTCTTACCATATTGAGGTCTTTTCCAGGGTTTAACTTCTGTAAATCTTCTAGTGAATACTTGTGCTTAGAAGCCACAACTAAGTCCCACACCCTGTCCCCGGGGCCTATATAGTGAACCTTGGCCACTTTTAATATTTTTTCCATACCAATAGCTATTTCATTTGCTGACATAAATCACCTAAAATATTAAAAAGTCTTTCCACTCTGGTGGAGCCTTGTGCTTGCTTACTGCGATGCCGAATTTGGGCCTACGTGGCTTATAGGGCAAGGCCATTCCTGCCTCGGCAGGGGTGCGATTGCCCTTTTTATTATTACAAGAATAACAGGCAGCAACGCAGTTTTCATAAGTATTAGGCCCTCCCCTAGATTTTGGCATAACATGATCTATAGTAATGTCATTAGTAGCATCACAGTAAACGCATTTATTGCAATCCCTAGCAATAACTTTTCTTTTTGAAATCTTAGGGTTGCTAATTTTCTTTCTAAGTGCCGCTGGAAAGTCTCTATAAAGAAGCCGTAAAACTGCCATATCATCATTGAAAGAGTCGGAATAAAAAGAAATTACTTCTGCATTATTACGGCCATATATCATGCCCATGGCTCTTTTCCAAGATATTACAAGCATGGGAAAATAGCTCCGGTCTAATAGCAGCACTCTTCTCTTGTCCATGATAGTCCTTATTTTATGGTTGAAAATGCTCTAGTGAAAATTGTTTGAACTCGTGGTCTGCGTAATCCTGAATGGCCCCGCAACGCTCCGCTATGTCTACGCCTCATAATGCCTCCACCTTGCTTAATATCATCTTCGCTTGCATGACTCACTTTAATTATATATAGCTTACCTTCCCGCTATTCTTCCATAATCAAAAACAGGGCCAACATCAATCTTATCAGGCCTCAAATTAGCATGAGATAATATCCCTACATGAGGCACGTCATGAAATAATTTATATTTATCCTTGCCTTTTAAAAATGTATGAGGAATTTCAAACTTCCTACACAGACGCAACAAAAGAGTGTCTACAGCCCTGTATTGCGCGTCTGTAAAAGTAGCGTAATATTTGTGCCCACGGTACGAGGTCTCTTTGTAATGATCTAAATCACTCTTCATACAGTAAGGAAAATCCCAGGCATCTAATAAAATATCTGGTTTACTAGGGTGCTCGCGCAACCAAAGCCAATTACTCATCTCAATACCAATAGAAGTAGAAGAGATGGTCTTATTGCTCCAAGTACCTCTTTTCTGAGAGCTACCTATATGGTAGGACCAGTATTTTGGATCAAATAGCTCATATACGGTTCCGTCACGAGCTACTAAATACGAGGTAGAAACATGGTAGTTCTTCTTACTTAAATTGCCAGCATCAGTGGACAGTGGCCCATGAGTAGCATGCAAGAAAATTCTTTTTTTAAAAGTCTCTTCTCTGTAATAATACGAATCATAGGACTTGCGTATCTTCCTAGTGCCAGGAATAACTCCTTGCCCATGATCCTTCCATTTTTCCCCGCGAGCATCTACTAAATCATTAGAGAACCCCTGCTCATCTGCCGCTAAGCTTTTAATAGTTAATTGTTTTTTAGATAGCTTGAGCATTACTCACCTATGATGCCGAAAATGATAAATATATGCCATCTTTACTTACGTACTCTACTACGTCCCAACCAGCAGCCTGATACAGAACAATTACCGCATCCAAAACTCGCCTGTTTTCCTTCAAAGTAGATCTCAGTATGGAATTACGCACACGCACAGTGTCTAGGGAGTTAGTCCACTTATCCCTCAAATCTGCGTCAATAAAACCTTCTGCCTGGGCAACCAAGGCCAATTCTCTTCCTGATAAGCTATCTAAACTAGCGGGAGTAATAGCCATTGCTCACCTCAATTCATAAATATTAATCTTATACGAGTAATCGTCCTTTGATGTATCCAGTCCTATCTCGTCTGGATGCAACCGACTAGTAACTTCCCACCTGTCTTGATCAAACAAAGGGAATTTCGCATCTCCCTCTGACTCAGTGTTTACCCATGAAATAACCATTTTATTAGCATATTTGAGCCCCTCTGTGTAAATCCCTGCGCCGCCAATGATAAATATATCTTGACCCAAAGGCACTTTGGACATAGCGGAATAAACAGAGCCGGCTTGAGCATCACAGCCGTGCTCATAATCATTATTAGAAGTAACTACAACATTGAACCTTTTAGGAAGGGGGCGACTGCCCATAGACTCATAAGTTTTTCGCCCCATAATAACAGCGGCGCCCTTAGTGGTTTTGAAAAACCATTTTAAGTCAGAAGGGATATTCCAGGGTATTTCACCATTGCTTCCAATAATCATATTTTTAGCAACTGCTGCTATAAGTGTAACCATGGCTTCTCCTAATATTCTACCAACCTAGCATATCCGTTATTAACTAATTCTTGATTTAAATCCAGCCACAAGCCTGGCTCTATCTCTACAAATATTCTAGCAAGCAATCTGCCGTATTTTCCTGTTTTGTCCAAAATTGTGTTTATAATCAGCTGTTTAGAGTCTATCAACTCTCTAACAAAATCCCTAGCTTCTAAACCATGAGGTCGCTCACTTCCTCTAACCTCAAAAGCATCTATTCCAAATAAACGTAGCGAGATTCCTTTTCCCTCAATCCCCAACCCTGCCATTTTCAAGCCCAAGCCTAGATCCAGCTTTACTCTTATGGTATCTGCATCATATACGCTAACTACCGTACCTCCGTACCAATATTTAAAATCAGGTAAATCCAAATCAGGTAATAATATCTCCATATTAGTCAATAGCTTACTCCTTAAGTTTTCCTGGCAAGTCACCAGGGGCATACGAAAACATGGCCGCCATGCATTTTTTCCATGCTTCTATAAAGTCAATAGCGTTATAATGCTGACTCGCTATATATGCTATGGCATCACGAGCCGCATATGAAGCGCCTAATCTCATATAAAAATTAACTACGTTGTTTCCCATGGAGAAAAACGCAGTCTCGGGAATTGAAATAATAACAAAATCATTTATCTTCATGGGCTGAATCAAGTCAGACCGCCATTTCTACTTTGGCTAAACGACCACAGTGACTATATTTAGAAATAGCAACATCTTTCCATTCTAAGGACAGGGCCTCTTCCAGTGAAGAAAAATCCTTTTTAAATTCAAATTCAGGAAACTCATAGGGAACACGGGCTAGCTGTTTTTCAATTACTTCTAATTGATTATTGTAAATGTGCGCATCCGCTACAAACATAACCAATTCACCCGGTTCATATCCCGTGAGGCGAGCAATCAGGTGCGTCAAAAATGCGTACCCAGCTATGTTGTAAGGAGCACCATGGTACAAGTCACAGCTTCTCATGTAAAAACAGGCATTTAGCCTGTGTCCGGCAACTTGGCAGTTGTATGACAAGTGGCAAGGAGGTATCGCTGCCTCCTCTAAAACCTGCTCAGGATGCCAGTAATTCATATAGTGCCTACGATCAGCAGGGTTGCTCTTTATATTCTCAACCAAATAGGCTAGCTGATCAAATCCTTCACGGGACCATGTTCCCCCAAAATTCCTAATTTGCCAGCCATAGCCCTTGCCAATATCTCCTTCTTCTAGGTATTCTAATCCTCTAGAATCTAGAAACTCCCTCGAAGTATTTCCCTTCCAAATATTTATATCTTTATCTTCTAGCTTCTTAGTGTTGCTCTCTCCGCGCAAGAAAAACATCATTTCTTCAAAAGCTATACGAAAAGAAATAAAACGAGTAGTCATTAGGGGAAATCCATCTCTCAAGTCAAACCTTAAGCTTGAACCAAATAAGGACCTGCATCCTACTCCTGTGCGATCATCAACTTCTCTACCATTATCCAAAGCAGTGCGAAGCAATGCTTGATAAGCAAGCTCTTCAACATTTACGGTCATATAAACCTTCCCATTTTCAGACAATCCCGACTCATACAAGAGACTCCTATTTGCCTTAGCTTCATAATACATATATTTTGTTTTGCATCACGCTGACTGCATTCCAGGACAAGAAACTCCAAAGATTCTTTCAATTCTTCATATTCCAAACTAAGCTTCTTCTCCGAATTTAATAATTGGGCCAAATTTTTCATTATCCATCAGGCTCCACAAATACTTCGCCTCTTCTTGGCATTCTAAAATATCGTCTTTTGCCCTGTGATTCTTTTTCTTTTCAAAAAGAATTGACTGCCCAGACATCATACCCATAAACAAACGTACTCCGGTCATATCTATAGATCGGTAATGCATCTGTGCAGCCACCTTTGGCATGCATGCTCGAATATAAGGCAAGTCTAGGCTGCCTATGCTGTTACCTACCATTAAAGTGCGTCGCGGATTACCATCATTAATATTCTTCAAAATAGTAGAGAGCTCTTGCTCTACGTCTTCCAAAGCAGGACCGTCTTTTAAACGATCCAATAGTCCATTATCCGTATGCATATTGCGCACGAAATCATTCATATTGTCTAGAGATTTATCATCTGGCATTACTAGGCTGTCATACTCAGCAATGACATTCATTTTGCAATCCGTAATAATACAACATATCTCCAGTATTGCTCCGGGTTTAGTACCAGTGGTTTCCAGATCTATCCATGCGTATCGCAGGTATTCTGGGCTCATTTCATCCATCTTTTATTTTCCTTTCTAAAGCAGGCCAAAACCCATCCGGCTCTGACACGTTATACTGAATAGTATTCGACTGATTTATAACAGAATAGTTCCATTCAGTCGAGAAGTTCGTACCTGCCGTGCCCATCGTACTAAAAACGGGGTAATTTCTTAATAATACATTTGCAGTATTATTGGTTACCTGAATTGCCATTTACTATATCCCAAATCAATTCACTCATTTCCTCAACAGAACACGAGGAGGTAGGTGGTAGGAGTTTTAACTCCCTAGGCAATAAATGCATCTTGCCTCTAAGATTTTCGGCATCCGCAAACAACTCTCCCACTCTTATATGGAATGCATCATCAAACTGCTCTATTCTGTCCATATTAAGTCTCTTGGCTAGCTTTTCCTTGCGCCATTCAAAAGGAGCATTACATATAAAGCCTAAGTCTGGAGCTATCTGCTGCGCACGGTCAATTGAATTACAAACCCAATCCTCCATGTCCATTAATTCTGGCTTAAATTCCGCCATATAATATACCCAAGTGCTAATAGATGACCTGTCAGAGATAACTGTATATCCAAAATAAAGCTTTTTGCGTACAAACTCAATATGTTGTGCTCTGTCTGCCAAAAACAAAAAGAGCGCTGCACGGCGCTCAATCTTGTTATTTGGGTCTAAAATCAAACTTCTTATCTGCTGACAAACGGGGTCCCATTCCGACCCAGGCTCCTTAGTAATTACTACTTTTTGGCCGCTGGCCTCCAAACGTTGCTTTAGCAACCGGACCTGTGTAGATTTGCCAACACAATCTGGCCCATCAAAAACTAAATACATCATCCATACTCTTTCTCATATACCCAATAGTTTCGCTCTTTAGCTGTTTTTAAACGATGGCAATTAGCGCATCGCACTTCACATTTTTCAATTTCTTTCTTCACTGTCTTCCAGGCATATGCTTTCTTTATCATTTCAGATACTGTTTTGTGCTTGCAGCCAGAAACATGGTCAAATTCCAATATAACTGGATCTTCAACTTCACAGTCAACACATGGATGATCTTTCAAATATTCCCAGACTTTATACCTTACATCTGCCGCCCTAGATCTGTTTTGTACATTCTCACAAGCCCTACACGTACTACGCCTAATTCCCTCTCTATGCCTAAACTTGCTCAACGAGAGTCTTTTTTTGCATCCAACACAAACCTTCATGGGCACCACCTAAACAGCACATATTTTCTTAATATAAGTTTTTCTATGGTAAGGAGTGGGTCCATACTTAATTAAAGCAGCTCGGTGCTTTTTGCTATGGTACCCATTGTTATTAGCTATGTCATACTCGCTATAGTCGTCTGCGAGGCTCAAAATCTGCCTGCGCTGAGCGCATTTTGCCAAAATAGATGCCGCAGAGATTGTTTTGCACAAACTATCTCCCTTTATTAGGCACTTACTCTCAACATTCAGGCCCTTAATAATAACGTTTCCATCCATCAAAACCGAAATATCTTCATGAGGAAAGGAACACGTCTCTATATGCTCTTTGGCCACCCTATACTTGGCATGATATGCACTTTCTACATCAATCACAGCCGGCGTAACCTCTCCACAAAAATACCATAAAGCATTCTTTGTTATAAGAGGTTCTATCTCGAATCTTTTGACGTCTTTTACCTTTTTGCTATCATCTAAATCTGGTATATTATTAAAATCAAAGCCTTTAGGAAAAACGACACCTGCAATAAATAAAGAGCCGAATAAATTTCCATAGGCAACTTCATCTACGCCTATTAGAAGCTTATTACGGCCCCATACTTCTTCCTCAATATGACTCATGCGTCAAACATGGTATCCCAAGCAAAATCTAACTTGAGTTGGTTATCAGTAATAATCCAGCCCACCTGTATCATTTTTAGAAAAGGGGCATTCCAGCCCTTTGATCTCTTAATGTTAGACAAAGTTTCTTTAATAATAGCTCTAATTACTTCGTTAGTTACTAGGCCTTTATGAGCAGCACAGCCCTTTTTAAGGTCACTATGTACTAAGGCAACAACTGCCTCTCTGAGCTCTTGGGTAATATCAGTAATATTCATTCTTTTTTCCTATAATTTTCTAGACGCCAGATCCGCAAATGTGGATCGCTCGGTCTTCTTCAGGGTTACATGGGCTGCACAGGCTTCGTCTTTGAATGCTTCAACAATACGGGTCAAGCCATTGTCAACTGCATCCAACTTGCTATCTATTTGCATAACATCGCCCATTACAATTAATTTAGAATTCTCACCTAAACGAGTAGCAATAGTCTTCATTTCATGTTGACTAATATTTTGAGCCTCATCCAATATCACTATGCTATTAGCAATACTACGGCCCCTCATATATGTAGGGGGTACCAACTCGAACCTGCCCATTAATACAAGGCTCTCAACAATGTCTTCTATATTACGTGACTCTTTTCGTATATTAAATATTACCTCTAAATTGTCTAAATATGATTGAAAATATGGCCGCATCTTATCTGCCATTAAACCGGGAAGGAACCCGATGTCTTGACCCATAGGAACGGGGGCCTTCATTAAAATTATTTTATCATATTCCGACTTATCCAGAACTAACTCCAAAGAGGCACTTAGTGCTAATAAAGTCTTACCAACACCTGCAGTGCCAATAAGAGAAATTAGATCAAGTCCATTATCCATCAACATGTCAAGCGCTACCACTTGTTCTAAATTCTTAGGCCTTATTCCCGAAACCGACCTTCCCTGCTTTACTGGATAAAGATGATCGCCATCACAGCGTGCGATAGCGCTGTGCCCCTCTTTGGTTACAGACTGTAAGAGAACGTATTGATTTGGCAGCAGTTCGTCCTCCACCTCCAAAAAGCCGGACGCATACAGACTATCAATTACATCGCTAGTGACTTCTTTCACCATTAGACCATCATATACATCAGCCACAGATTCTAAGCCATCTATAGCAGAATAACCCTCTGCCTCCATGCTTATGGAGCGTGCTTTTATGCGAACTGCAATGTCATTAGACACCAAAATAGCATCATGGTATTTGGCTATAGAAATAATTCTATTATCAGGAGAGTCGACCAATGAATGCTGTAAGAGTATCTCCGATATTTCAGCATTCATGCTTACTACTTTAAGTATAGCTCCGTTATCTAGCTGTATGCCATCTATGATTGAGTTTTTTGAACTGAGCTCGTCAAGTATCCTACTAGTTTGACGTGCATGAACACCTATCTCTCCGAGGTCTTTCTTATGAGCGTCTACTTCTTGTAAAACGTCCATAGGTATTATCACTGTGCTATCAGGGTAGTGCTCTATTGCTTTCGGATTCGTAAACAGTACATTAGTATCTAAAACAAAAGTTTTCACGCATTAACTCCTAGGGTTTTTTCAATTCTAGCAACTCTCCAAATACCTTACTTACTGCCTGGCTCAAATGCCTTTCTAACCATTCTGCTTTAACTTCATCTATTTTAATCTCTTCTGGATAAACCACCTGTATCATGGCCTCTTCTGTGCTAAGATAAATATTAGATACTAGGTTAGTAACTACTTTTCCCCTTTTAAAAAAAGAGAATATGTGCCTAAACAAGTTGCCAATAATCAAGATGAAGCTCACAATAACGCTCCTTACCTTTATTAACCCTTACTACCTCGGGTTCTTTCCACTGACCAATCACCAGGCTCTCTCTTGCATTTCTTTTAGTAATCTCTACTTTGTCAGGGTGCTTAATTACGGCTAGCCCATGATCATAAAACAGATCATTTCGCCATTCCCTGCTGGTATAGTTCATATCATATTGGGCCTTATTTACTTTCTCTGAATCTACACGCATTCTAAGCAGCAAAGATGACACCCAAATATCTCTATATTCTGCAGCAGACGTATGTATGTCCTGGCAGTCACAGCGTATTATCTTATGGTCGAATTTCATGCGAACGACTCTCTAGTTCCTAAATAAATAGTGTGCCTCTCAAAATCATGCTGATGCTTTAAAATATCGCATTCTATCTTTATACGACCACAAGCAAGCAAACCGGGCCTATATAGAATCATAGAGTCGCTACCGGACTCGTCACGCTCGTTCTCAGCATCTTCACGACTAAGCAGGGTAAAGGTGGTGTGAGCCTTGGAAACGCTCCATAAATGAGCGTAGTACTCTATAGGGCGCTCAAAATAGCGAGGGTCTATGTGCTCTCCCATGTGGTCAATAATATATCTGAGATCACGGCACATGTCAGATGCATCCTGATTACAAACCTGGTGCACCTCAACTACTGCCCAGACTTTATGCTGGGCCCTGGGTACCACAATCTGTTCAGCATTGGCACTAGTATAGTAGTTCGCACGCAATGCCCAGTCAAACTCACTAGGAATGCATAACTTGTCAAATTCTCTTATTAAAACCTGCGGAACGTAATGCTCTCTATTAGTAGGGTACTTATTTAGAGGATCCCCACACAAAATACAGTTTTTTTCCATCTAAGCTCCTACAACGGCCTCAAGGTGCCTGTTGCGACTAAGTTGCTCAAAAGCCTCGTCTCTGATGCGCATCACCTTGCTGTGATGCGCGCCCAGATGCTTGCCCATGCTCCTAAGGGATTTATTGCAGGCATCCAGCTCAAATACATTTTTAATAATATATCGTGATTTTTTACTTAATAAACCTAAAGCATCATTGACGAAATCAATCCTCTCTCTGGCCAGCATTTCCCCTTCTAGGTCAGATTCTCCGCTAACACCATCAAAATAGCTTCTACAATCATCTGGTATCTCTATAGCGGAATGGTAAAGTAAGCTGCGCTTAGCCGCAACTGCTACTTCTTTGTTAATCCATTGATAAACCCACTTATAGTAATTTTTAGACTTATTTGGGTCAAAGGTACGTATAGCCTTAAATAGGGTAAAATACGCTATTTGCTTTAAATCCTTATAATCTTCCAAGCCCTTATAGCGCTCCACCCTATTTTCAATAATAAAAGAGGACTGCTCAAAAAGCTCTAAGCGCAAATCAGATAATGTCTCTGGATCTCCATTGGCACAGTAATATTTTTCATAAATGGCTCTATTGCTCAGCATTATGCCCCACAAGCAAGACAATCCTCAGGGCTGTCTATAGAGCAAGCTACTCCGTCTGTTACTTCTATTTCTTCTTTATATTTAGAAGTGTCAATGCCCAGCCCCTTCAAAGCAGAACTAGCGGCCTTGCTACGAAGATAATACATTCCAGTTTTCAACCCCTTCTTCCAAGCATAGAACAAAGCTGAGGTGAGCTTAGCACTATTAACCTCAGGAATAAAGAGATTCATTGATTGAGATTGACAAATATACCTTCCTCGGTCTGCTGCCATATCAATTACTGTTTTTTGCTTTATTTCCCATACTGTCTTAAATACTTCTTTGATATCATCGGGAATTCGATTTATATTCTGAATTGAGCCATCATTGAGTATGATGGCGTCCCTCATCTCAGCATCCCACAATCCGGCCTTTTCTAATTTAGCCACCAAATGCTTATTTAATACTGCGAATTCTCCAGACAATGTTTTCCTTAAATACATATTAGAAGTGAAGGCCTCTATGGACTCATTATTTCCCATTATCTGAGCAGTGCTAGCGGTAGGCATAGGCGCCAACAAAAGCGAGTTACGCAGCCCATGCTTGGCAATCTTCTTTTTCAAGGCCGAAAAATCCCAACGCCCTGTAAGCTGCTCCTCACTAATCCCCCACAAATCATACTGCAACTTGCCTTCGCTAGCTGGGCTTCCATCATATGACTCGTACGGACCATGCTGCGCTGCCAAATCATTAGAAGCGGACAAACTAGCGTGGTAAATCGTTTCAAAAATATCAATATTGAGCTGTTTTGCTTCATCACTAGCAAAGGGCAGGTCTAAAATGGCGAACAAATCTGCCAAACCCTGAATGCCTATGCCAATTGGGCGATTCTTAAGATTGCTATATTCTGCTTCAGGAATAGGGTAAAAATTAACATCTATTACCTGATTTAGGTTTTTGGCTACTTGATAAGCAATTTCATGAAGCAGGTCAAAATCCATTACCAGCTTTCTGCCTTCCTTTTTAAGGTATTTAGGAAGCGCAATTGATGCTAAATTACACACTGCATGCTCTTTTTCGCTAGTATACTCTAGTATCTCACAACAAAGGTTACTAGACTTTATAGTTCCCAAATTCTTCTGATTGGATTTGGCATTGCATGCATCTTTGAAAAGCACATAAGGAGTTCCTGTTTCTATTTGAGAAGAAACAATACGTTCCCAAATAGCGCGTGCCTTTATTGTCTTAATGCCCTTGCCTTCTTTTTCATATTTTTCATACAAGGCAGTAAATTCCTGATTCTCTCCATCATCAAACACCTCTGAAAGGCCTGGTGCTTCATCTGGGGAGAAGAGAGTCCAGTCAGCATTTTCCTCTACTCTTTTCATAAATAAATCTGGAGTCCACATAGCGAGAAAAAGGTCCCTGCAACGCATTTCTTCCTTACCATGATTTTTACGCAAGTCCAAGAATCCCTCTATATCTCCATGCCAGGGTTCTAGATAAACCGCAATGCTTCCTTTTCGTTTGCCGCCACCCTGATCAACATAGCGAGCAAGCTCATTATACATTTTCAACATGGGAATTATTCCGTTGCTGGTTCCGCCCGTTCCTTTAATATAAGCGCCCTTAGCTCGAACATTATGTATGGAAATGCCGATGCCCCCTGCATTCTTACTAATCATGCCACAATCAGCAAGAAGTTTAAAAATGCTTTCTAAGGAGTCTTCTGCACAAGTAAGAAGAAAACAAGAACTTAGTTGAGGCCTTTTGGTGCCCGCGTTAAATAAAGTAGGAGTGGCATGGGTAAACATGCCCGTGCTAAGTAGTTCATACGTCTTCAATACTTCATCTATGTTATCTTTCCAAATACCAACAGCCACCCTCATCCACATGTGCTGAGGAGTTTCTGCTACTCTGCTATTCATTTTGAGCAAATAAGAGCGCTCTAGTGTTTTGAAACCAAAGTAATCATGATTAAAATCACGATCAAACACAACTGCTTCGTCCAAAACATCTTTATGTTTGCTTACTATCTCTATTGATTCATCTGATAGTAGCCCCGCTGGCTCGCCCGTTTTGGGATCAATATAAGCGTGCAGCTCTGCTGCCAATTCAGAGAATGGCCTCTTAGCTTCCTTGTGTAGCGCTGTCACAGCAATCCTGCTGGCCAAAATAGCGTAATCAGGGTGATCTATAGCCTTGGCTGCCGCTACCTCAGAAGCTAAACTATCAAGCTGTACGGTAGTAACTCCATCATAAACGCCATCAATTACCTTCTTACTTACTTCATGAGGATCTACACTGGGAAGCCCATACGTTTGCTTTTTTATCCTGCCCAAAATCTTATCGAATTTAACCGACTCCGCTCTGCCACTTCGTTTTAATACCCGCATCTTTGCTCCTAGAAATCCTCACTGAGGGAGAATATATTATCTTCTGTTTTCTTGCCAACACCTGACTTGCTATATTCAGCCACACGGACCTCAAAGAAGTTAGACTTGCGCTCCAAGGCTATATTGCGCATAAAATCAAAAGGATTGTCTGAATTGTAGTGCTTTGAACATCCCAAGGAAACCAACAACCGATCTGCAACAAACTCTAAATATTGAAGCATGCTCTCTGAATTCATGCCTATTAACTTAACAGGCAGCGCTTCAGTAATAAATACTTTTTCTATTTCTAACGCATCTAAAATTATTTCTTTTATCTCTTCTTCGCTAAGCTTGTCAGTTACATAGTCATTATAAAGCAAACAAGCGAAATCAGTATGCAAGCCCTCATCTCTTGAGATTAACTCATTGGAGAAAGTAAGGCCAGGCATCAGGCCTCTTTTTTTAAGCCAAAATAGCGCGCAGAAAGAACCTGAGAAAAAGATACCTTCTACCGCTGCGAATGCCACCAAACGCCTTACGAAATCATCACTTTTAATCCACTTCAGGGCCCACTCTCCCTTTTGCTTAACAGCAGGTACTTCGTCTAGAGCGTTAAACAAATAGGTCTTCTCATAATTGTCACTAATATAAGTATCTATGAGCAGCGAATAAGTTTCAGAATGTACATTCTCTATCATAACCTGGTAACCATAAAAGCAACGCGCTTCTGGTATCTGAACCTCTCTCATGAAGTTCAATACCAGATTTTCATTGACTATGCCATCAGAAGCAGCAAAGAAGGCCAGTATATGCTTTATAAAATGCTGCTCTCCCTCTGTTAAGAGCCCCCAATCAGCCAGATCCTGCTGCAAGTCTATTTCTTCAGCAGTCCAAAAACTAGCCTCCGCCTGCTTGTACATTTCCCACACCTTATCGTGCTGTATGGGAAATAAAACAAATCTGGACTTGTCTAAAGGCTGCAAAAGGGGGTTTGTCATAAAATATGCTCCTGAAAGTAAAATAGCGCTCCTATTAGAGCGCGGGTTGTCATATTATTCTCTATTAGTAGCAGCATTACAACTGCTTATTTAATCACGCTTTTTCTACTTGCTCGCGAGTAACCAGCGAAAGATTTTTCAATCCATTAAGAATGATCTTCTTCTGCTTAATAGCATACTTGATAGTTTCATAAGTGCCTCCGTATTTTCTTTCCTCCCAGAAGCATATTAGAAAATCAGACTGATCAACTATAGCCCTATCACGAATAAAGTAATTAGCCCGCTTATAAGAGGGGCCTATTACCGTAAGGCTAGCACAGCTATCTACCTGAAACATCAGATTACTTTTTTGGTCTGAATCCCAATATTTTGACTGCACCTCGGGCGGGAAAGGAAGTAATAGCTGGAATTTTATGCCTCGCTCAATGCAGGCACCTCCGACCCACTGGTCCGCACCTATGCACCCTCCTAGATTGAAACATAGCTCTGGGTCATTATATTGGGCCTGAACCAGCCTAACTACCTCGCGGCAAATGCCTTTGGCATTTTCTATATCTTTGAATTCAGGAGGGCGATGCCCGGTGATGCCTACCTTGCAAACCATAATTTAGCGCACTGCAGCAGCGGCAGTACCCACTACTTCTTTCTGTTTCTCAACAACAGCCTTTCGCTTCTTTTTTGCCTTCTTATTAGCGGCAGCCACTCCTGCCAATCCGGCGATTGCCACAGAGGCAAACAGGCTGCCAATGCCTATATCACCAGACTGATCGCTTGACACTTTTGGCAGAGTAGGTTCATCGTTGTCCACAGCAAGAGGGTATGGGGTAGCCTGGTGGGCATCATCAGGGGTATCCTCAGTGGTGTCCTCGTGTCCATGAGTTTTAATCCAATTACGCTGGGATTGTTCAAACCTGAGTTTAAAAGCTTCATAATGGACTGGCGAAATTATTCCCATCTCATCAAGCCAGGTTGGGCCCCAACCCGTAAGGGTTTCTAATAATGCTTTAGCAAATCTTTTTGTTGAAAAAGAGTCATAGAGGCTAAGTCCTGAGTACATATTATTATTAATATACATGCTATTTTCATTAATCATATTAAAGGGAATATTAAACCGATGTACAAAATCGCTGTTTTGAAAAAACAGCTCAATGTCGAAAGATTTTTGCGCTCCCTCTTGTCTAAAAATAGCGGTTGAGCGCGAAGATGTTAGATTTCCGATCCCTTTATACTCCAAAGAGCCAGAAGGGTCCATAATAAAATCGGTCGGCAACCCATCCGTCATTTGCATGGACGATGCATCTGTTTTTTTACCATTAATCACATAACTTGCGGTACCGTCCCTATAAAGAATAGCAGGCTCAAATCTATTTGACAAAATCTTGCCTGAATCACGAAAACGAATCCTTCCATCCATATCTTCAATTAGATGACTATCAAACAAATCTTCATGATTTCCAACATAGAGCCCTGAAGCCCCTTCTTGCCTTATAATTATATGAGCATCGTCAGGATATGCTTCTAAATCTTTCATTGCGTCAGACTCGACTACTATTCCATCAATACAATAAGCAACTTTGTTGTTCGAATACTCAACAGCTGGCCCGTATTCATTGTGAATAAATGCATCTACCTCGAAGCCGTCAACCCTAATTTTGTACCGCCCCTCTTCGTCTTTATAACATGATGCAATATACTCATTCTCAGACCTAAAAAACATGGTACTGATTTTATCACCATTAGACAGGCTACCGCCCTTGATATGTACCGTCACAGTAACGGTCTCTCCTTTAATGATTTCTTTTTCTTCCATCATATTTTCCTTTTTAGCACTTTCTAAGGCGGCCTCATTAGCGGCATTTCCAGACTCAATAAGGCTCCAAAATTCGGGCTCAGAATATTCTACATTATCATACCACCACTGAGAAGAGCCGTCATCAAACATAACCGCCGGGCCATCAGCCCTGTGTTTTTCTCCACCAGAATACCATTCAGTAATGCCCATCTCGCGATTCACTACGGCGGGACCATCAGCCCTGTGCAGTCTGCCATTCATTAGCCACTCCTCGGTGCCGTCGGGGTATTGCACAGCGGGGGCATCCTTACAATGAACAATCAAAGATCCATTAAGAGCTTCCATTCCATCTATCTTAGAATAGTCTCCACCATGTACGTACCACTGCTCTCCCTCGGAAAACAAATCGTGCTCCAAGGTATCAAGGTCGCACGCCACAACTCGGGGCTCGCCTTCCATATCCAAAACATGTACAAACACAAGTTCTTCTGCCTTAGCATCAAGTGCTACAGTGCGTATTGCTTCTTTACTAGTTTCTACCATTTTTCCATTCTCCCAAAATTCAGTATAACACGGTACATTGCTTTTGTTTTCAAACTGAACATGCGCCGGGCCACCTTCACGATGTTTTTTGCCATACTCATAATAGTCATGCACAATATAGTTATTTCCGTCCTTCTCTCTTATGCGCGTAGTGCATGCAGGGCCGTCACTCCTATGCATTACACCATTCTTAAACCATGTTTCTTCAATCTCAATAACGGCGCCATTAACTCCCGGCACAATGAGAGACGGCCCGTCTAAGCGGTGATGAAGCCCAAAGGCCAGATATTCCAGCGAGCCATCTGGCCAGCATACTGCCGGCTCGCTCCCAAGCCCGGTGCTAGGGCCATGAATTAAGGCTCGTAATTTCTCGCCATCCTTACCTTTAATCTCAATCGCGCTTTCAGCATTTTCCGTCTCTACAAAAGCAGCTGCAAACTCTTTTTCACTTGCAAAAAACACCGGCTCTATACCTTGAGTGGCTGGATTTATAATCCAGGCTATAATTCCATCCATAGCCCTAGCATAAGCTTCCGGAGTATGCTCTACGCCACTAAGATAAAACGCATGGCCTGCATCGCTCTCTATCGCTGGACCGTCTGTACGATGTAGCATACCTTCACGATACCACTCCTTGCGGCCATTTGGCAAACCATACACGGCTGGAGCTCCCACGCGATGCAAAAGCCCCTCTTGCTCCCACCTTTCTAAACCATCCGGCCATACTTGAGATGGACCGCCCTCTCTGTGACCTTTTCCCGCCTTATACCACGCCTGGTACCCAGTGCGTCTATTAGTAATGGCAGGCTTGTCATCTGCCGACTCAACCATGGCAAAAAACGGAGAAACTCCTCGTACGTAAAGAGCCCCGTCCTTCCTCTTGCTATTTTTTTCGAACTCAGCGACAGGATATAATATCGTCTCGCTAGTAGTCGTAATTAATAATCTATCCACCTAGAGCATCCTTTACTTTTTGAGTTCCAAAAATATCATCTGCCGTCTTGGTGCTGTCCGCCAAGGCATCCCTGCCCATAGCAGCGTAAGTGTCTTGAACATGAGGTTTTATTTTTTTATCATAGTTTTCTTGCGGGTCCGAGTATTCAACATCAGACTTGCACCTGGCCACTTGCCTCTTATATATCTCGCAACCGCATTTTGGACATTTTAAATCATAAGACTTTATAGAAAACACGAAGTGTTCTTGTTTGTGCTCACAATCTTCACATACGAAATCATATAACGGCATCATCCACCTTCTTCTATTACCGAAAGAGTATCTCCACGAAAAACAAGACGCCCCTCTTCTCGGGACGCCCATCTCATAGCAAAATCTTTGTATTTTTCATTATGTACTTTAAATGTGATAAACACATCATCCGTATCTCTATTATAAGCCACTGACATGAACTTGGCTATCTCTACCTCTGTTGCCATATTAACTCACTTCAACTCTCTCTTGTGCTTTCTTTACTTGAGCCTTAACTGTTTTTTCTTTACGACTAGCCCTGATTCCTACCAGGCCAGCGAATGCCAGGGCCGCCAATGGAGCTCTCCAACCCTCTTCTTCTGTGTTTATTTTAGCAACGGCCTCATCTGCTGCCGCTTCCTCATCTGCCTTTGTCGTTTCTGCCGTAATAAGCCTTGCCCCGTCCGGTAAAACAGGTATTAGCCAATCTTCATCTTCGACCATGTCGGGCAGAGACAAAGGGTCATAAGTACTGCCTATGGAGAACCATTCCGTATCAGGATCGCTACAACTAATGATAGAACCATCTTCAACCGTAGAAGAAGCCAGCAAGATACTAGCGGGCCTTCCTATTATTTCAATAGAAACATTCTTATTAATTGAAGATGAGCCAATAATTATTTTTGCCCCATCCTGAACATACATAGTAATCACGGCATTGTCTTCAAAACACACACCTTTAAACGCAAGTGCGTCGGCATCGCATATGAATTCCAACTGACCACCAACGCATACTGACTCTAACTGGTCAGATGTTAAAGTGCCATGATTTTCAGTACGGATAGTGCCGGTACCGCCAATCTCCATACTGCCACCTTCTGAGAATGTAAATAACGAGCTACTATCATCAAAAGATAGCGCCCCCAATATGTGAGCCGTATTAGTGCACTTTACTGTAAAATCTGACATGGCTAGGCCGCTATTTCCTCATTCTCAGGAACTGCAACTACTGCTTTTTCTTTTTGCTTGTCTCGTTTCTTACCCAGGCCAATAAATGTCGCAGCCACTAATGAAGCAAGGGGAATTCCCCATCCTATCTCATCACTGACCGGCCCTTCCTCGGGGGGCTCTACGGGGTCTTCTAAGGTATCTTCTTTGCGCACCAACGTTACCTTATGGGACTTCTTTATTTTACGTTTCGGCCTTTTGACTTTTTTCAACTCAACACTCCCTTCTTCTACTTGCTTCGAAAACTCATGCAAGGACTTAGAGATTCTATCCATCTCATCCAAAAAAACTTTGTCGGATTCGCGAGTGATCTCTTTGGAAATATCCGATTTAAAACCATCGAATTCTATAGCTTGTTCTGCAATATCTGCCGCCTCATGCTTTTTCATATCATTTATCATGCCCTCTATAGCACGCACCAAGTCTTCTCTTTCCTTCTTTTCATTTGTTTTAAAATCAAATGCCTGCTGACTCATTCTCTCACCATCCAAATACCAGGCCCTTCTTCCTCCGGAAAATTCAACAGCGGGCCCTTCCTCTCTATGCCTCTTTCCCTCATTGTACCACACCTTAGTCCCATTTGATTGCGTCAAAGCCGGGCCGCCCTCTCTATGCCTATAACCATTCTTATACCAACTTTCCAGGCCACTTGCCGACATTACCGCAGGAGCCTTGTCGTTATGTATTACTCCGTTTTTATAAAATGTCATCGAGCCGTCCCACTCAATCCAGGCAGGCCCATGCTCATGATGTAGCTTGCCAGATTCACGATCACGCCACTCAATGCCATCCAAGGTTATAGTACATTCTACCTTCTTATC
>Ga0114934_10000411_pt1 | contig 26819 bp, 28 predicted proteins | sample 4SBtaG_2_FD_99695 | JGI IMG/M metagenome (GOLD analysis project Ga0114934, IMG submission 99695) | Deep subsurface microbial communities from Kolumbo volcano to uncover new lineages of life (NeLLi) - 4SBTROV10_white metaG | ecosystem: Environmental > Aquatic > Marine > Volcanic ...
CACCTCGGCAAGGGGAAGATCGAGGGCTTCATCAAGGAACGGGGGCCCCCCGACTTCGTTGCAGCGGTCCGGCTTGGGCCTGTGCTCTTGATGGACGCCAAGGACTGCCAGGACGACCGGTTCCCGTTCGCGAGCATCAAGGGCCACCAGGCGGACCGGTTCAGCGAATGGCACAGCGACAATGGGCGGTGCGCTGCTGTCCTGCTGAGGCTCCAGGGCCGGCGGTTCGTTGTGCCGTGGACCAGGATTGAGGAGTCCTATGCCCTGTGGTGGGGATTCAAGGAGTCCGGAAGGAGGGCCCCGAATGGCACCGCGTCCCTGACCCTGGACGAGGTCCGCGAACTGGGCCTGCCCTTCGACGAGTCCGGGTGGCTCGGGCCGCTGATGCGGTGGTGGGGGGAACGGTGAAGATCCGCCACGCCATCGCAGGCCCGGCCTTCCGCCACACCGCGGACGGCCCGCGACTGTTGACAACCTGTGGGGTCTGGCTCTCGCCTGAGCTCTTTGACGAGGACCTGCGAGCCACCTGTGAGCTCTGCAAAGCCAGGCTCCGGATCCGGCGCCGGTTCGATGCGATGGCGGCAAAGTGAGCCGCATTTCTGAATTCATGCAGCGAACGGCTGTGCTGATGGTCCGGCTTGAGAACCGCAGGCAGCACAACCGCCCGCAGTACCGCTGGCTGGCTCTCGCCCATCAGCAGGCCGCGGCTGGCGTTGCTCCGGGAGAGGGGCAGTGGAAAGAGCTTGAGCGGCTCGAGGGGCTGTCGAAGCCGGAGGCGCCGCCGTGTGTCTGACCCGCGCACAGTTGCCCGCGTGTCCTGGCTGCTTGCACAGTCCTGGAAGGGGTTCGGGGGTCACTTCGCGGATCAGGACCCGGCCAGGCCAGGAGTCCATCAGCACGAACAAGTCCAGGCGCTTGAACTGGCCCGACGGCTTGAGTCTGTGAGGGGGGGGGCGCCGATGGATAGGCCGATCCCGCTGTTCGTGGAACTCACCGCGGGACTGGCTTCGGTCTCACTGCGGCTCCAAGGCGGGCCCCACTGCCGGCCACCTGTGAGCCGGATGGGGAACAAGGCGGGCTACGCTGGCGCCATCCTCGAGGTGCTCGGGCTCAGGTCCAGCCAGGGGGCGGAGGCCTTCCTGTGGTGCGAGCCAGACGACGGGTGCAGGGCCCTGCTCCAAGCCTACCCCCAGCCCGATGTTCTGCGCGAAGCCGCGGAGATCATCCGGTCCTGGGCTGACGAGGACCCGCGGGCGCTGTGGGAACGGCTGCGGGCTGAGGGGCCGATTCGTGGGGCTGATGGCGGGGAGGTGGCGCGGCACTGTTTCCTTCACATGGGGTCTTTTCAGTTCAAAGGGCCACAGGCGGGCATAGGGAGCCCGGAGGGCCACAACCGGGGCGGCTGGGGCGTGCCGCCGATAGCAACGACCATCCCGGGCCGCCTCGACTCCCTCGCCGCCTCCGAACTCGCCCGCTGGGCCCGGATCACCACCAGCAACCGCCTGATCAACCTGGACCCGCAGACCTGGCGCAACACGGGCCAAGGCGGGACCACGCACGGCGGGGAGGACTTCTCAACGGGTGCCGAGGACCTGGCGCTGGGGTTTGAGAGGGTGTCGGCTCGGGAACTTGCACGCTGGGAGGTCCGCTCGACGTGGTCCTATGAGCAGGGCAACGTAAAGACGGGATTCGTGGGGCCCGGCGAGCGCAGACAGGACACCTCAGCAACAGCAACAGCAACAGCAACAGCAAGGCACGCTCACACCTCCTGGCCCCCCGTCACCGTCTGCGCCGATGCCCGGGACATCGACCCGGGGTCATTCTACGTGGCGCCACAGTCTGCGGGACCGGACAGCGTAGATCGTGACCCGCTTCACCTTGTACCGATCTGCCATGACCTGCGCCGACTCATCCGACGATCTGATGTCGCGGACTGCATCCTCGGTGAGCTTCGCCCGGGGGTGGCGTTCTCCAATCTGGTGCGTACCGTGCCGAACCTTGTCTCCGATGTTCTCCTTCTGAGTGCTCCATGCAAGGTTTGTGGCGCGGTTGTTCGTGCGGGACCCGTCGAGATGCCGGACAACAGCCCCAGCCGGTCGAGGGCCATGGAATGCAACGCAAACCAAGGTGGCGATCTTGCGAGTGAATCGCCTGCCGCCAGTGCAGACGACAAGGTGACGATACCCGTCTTTGTCGAGGCCTCCCTTCAGCGGGCGGCGCGTGTAGTTGGAACGGATGAGGCCGCCTGCGGAGACCTCGTATTCGGGAGCTTCCGAGACCTTGCGCCAAGTCATCTACTGACCTCCTGCACCACAATACCATATGGTGGCGCGGGTCTCCCGGCGGGCACTGTGGCATATGCGGATCCGCCGTATCGAAATACAACTGGGTACGGGAATGACCTCCCGCGCGAGGAAGTGATTCGGCTTGCTGTTCGGTGGTCCCTCGCAGGAGCAACGGTCTGCATCTCCGAGGCTGAGGCCCTGCCTGAGCTCACTTCGATCGGGTGGCACCAGGTGGAGATCACCGACTGCCGGAAGGGTCAGAAGCGGACCTTCTCGAAGCAGAAGCGGGAATTCCTGACCCTGAACCGCGAGCCGGCCTGGGTCCCGAAGCAGTCCCTGCCCCTGGGTCTGTCGTTCGCTGAACCCCCGAAGGCGGCCAAGTGAAACGCCACACCCTGACCGGCGCCCTTGCCCTGACGCGAGCAGCCCTCTGGGTTGCCGGCTGGTCCGTGGCTCCCGGGGTCCTGGCCTGCATCGCTCTGGTCTTCGTCCAATCCGAACTCGAGCACAGGAGGAAGTCATGCTCTTGACCCTGATCACCGCAGCCCTTGCAAGCCCAGCCCAGTGCATGACCGAGGCCGAGGCCCTGTTCACGTCCTGGCCCGTCCGCGCGGACCTGGTGGCACCTGAGGCCCCAGAGAGCGCCTACGAGGCTCCAGGGGTCTCACAGGCCGTGGATTGGTTCGTGGATTGGATTCCTACGGGGCTTCAGATCGAGGTGGAGCTCAGCCGGAGCCTGGAAGAGCAACTGCTCTACGCGATCGACTGCACCGAGGGGTCGCACCCGGCCTGGTCCGCGATGGCTTCGGGGCTGCTGGCCCAGTGTGTGAGCGGGGGTCACTGCGGGTGAGGGCTGTCTCCCTGTTCACGGGCGCGTGCGGTGCTGACCTCGGGATGACCGAGGCCGGGATCGAGACCGTGTTGGGTATCGAGCATGACGCCTACGCGGTGGCGACCTGTCACGCGGCCGGGCTTGACTACGTGAAGCACGGAGACGTGCGGGACCTGTCACTGGTCGAGGACCTGGAAGACATCGATCTCGTGTACGGGGGCCCGCCCTGTCAGGCGTTCTCGACCGCGGGCAAGCGGGAAGCCCAGGACTCGGACCGGAACGGGTGGCCGTGGGCGCTCGATGTCGTGGACCTGGTCAAGCCCCAGTGGGTCCTGTTCGAGAACGTGCCCGGGTTGCTGCACCACTCCAAGGACTGCGCCGATCCATGCGCTGGCTGCTACTGGACCGGGGACCTGCTGCCCGCCTTCCGGGAGCGGTTCCCTTGGGTCGGGCATCGGACGCTGAACGCATCCCAATATGGTACGGTCGTTCCATGCCCGCTCCACGATACCGCCTGTCTGACCGATGCTGTGAAGAGTGCGGCAAGCGCCTCACGGTGCGCAACCGCACAGGCGTTTGCCGGACTCCCTGCTATGGCCTCCGTGCCCGTCGAAGCGAGAAGAAGTGCAGCACATGCTCTGGGGCACTTGGCTCTCGCAATACGTGCGGCCTGTGCGTCCGGTGCAACATGCGACGAGCGGGTTCGTTCTCTCCTTGCACTGGCGCGGTCGGGCCCGACAACCCTTCCTGGAAGGGAGGCCGCCACGTTGACGACCGCGGCTATGTCCGAGTTCGGGTGGCCGGCAAGTACCGCCGAGAGCATCGTGTTGTGGCTGAGCGCCTCCTTGGACGCCCTCTCACGAAGCGGGAAGTTGTGCACCACATCGACGGCAACAAGGAGAACAATCACCCTGACAATCTTGAGGTGTATCGCAGCAACGGCTATCACCTCGCCAGCCACCGGCACGGCAAGCCGTATGGACGGGTGTGGCCTGTGTGTTGACTGGGCGGTCCCTCAGCACCGGCGCCGGGTGTTCCTGGTCGGCGGGCCTGGTCCCATCCTGTGGCCGCAGGCGACCCACGGCGACCCGGCCACGTTCAAGGCCCTGGACCTGTTCGGGAGACGGCTGAAGCCGTGGACCACCGTGCGCGACGCCCTGAACCTTGACGCCTGGGTCTACACGGCCGGGACGAAGGGGAATGCTGAGATTCGAATCATCGGCGGGGGCCGGAACCCGCAGTCAGCCGAGGACGCGGACAAGCGCAGCTATCGGGACTTGACCGACGAGCCCTGCACGACCATAGCGGCAGCGGCAGCGGGCAACGCGGGGCCGTGGCTTGTCGGTTCCGGGCTCAAGGGCTCAACCTGGGAGGTGGAGAAGCCAGCGCCGACTCTGCGGGACGGCAACGGCACAGCCGGGCTCTACCTCGAGCGCCCGTCCCCCACCGTCACCGCCCAGGAGGTGAAGGGGACCCGAGCCAGCGCCGCCAGTGGCTGGACCTTCAGCGGTGGGCCGGACAGGGCCTCGGACGCCGTCTGGGCCGCCACCGGCCGGCGGCGCCTCACCGTGGCGGAGTGCGCCCGGCTTCAGGACTTCCCGGCCGGCCACCCCTTCCAAGGCACGAAGACGGCCCAGTATCGGCAGATCGGGAACGCCTGGCCTCGGACCTTCGGCCGGGTCCTGGGTCAGGCCTTGCTCGAGGCAGACCGCAAACTCAGGGTCTGCCCCTGCGGCCTCGACCTGATCTACGGCCACTGCTTCGCCTGTGACGACCCCCGCGACCCGACAGCGACCGGGGGCTGCCAGGCACAGAGCGCCACGGAGATGCGCTCGGGACACCCCCACGGCTCCAACTGCCTCGGACTCGTGGGGGGTCCTTCTCCTCTTCCTGCCCCGCTCCATGCAGCTGTTGTGCAGGCCGTCAGTAGAACTGTAGATGAGGCCCTGGCGGCGGGCCGTGCGCGTGGTTGTGTGCTAAGGTGATCCCACTCCTACCCAGGACGCGGCCCCTTGGGCCACCCCCCGGCTTGATCACCGGGGGCCGTCCTGGAGGGGTTGGAAACCTGGGACATAGGGAGACGCGATGAGCGATCAGACGGAGAGCCTCGGGCGTCGGGCGGCAGCGTGCGAGGAAGCCAAGGCGAATCTCCGGGCCAGCCGGTGACCACCGCCCCCTTCTTCACAGTTGACTCGGCATGGTGGCCGACCATCGCGGACACCCTGACCCTTCCGTGGGACCGCGAAGCCGTGCTGGCGGACATGCGGTACTGGGACAATGAGATCAGGCGGAAGAAGCGCACCAAGGTCCCGAGCCGTCGGTGGCTTGCAGCCCGCTGGGGCTGGGGCGACAAGCGAGCCCGGACCATGCTGGCCTGCCCCGACTGGCACGATCCGCGCCACACCCAGGGGTCCCAACGGGGTCCCAAGAAGGTCCCACTGGGGTCCCAAGAAGGTCCCAATTTGTGGTGGCAAGCCACTGATATCACATGGGTTGAGGTCCCACTGGGGTCCCACTGGGGTCCCACTGGGGTCCCAACAGGGTCCACACGCGCGGGTCTTAACAAGGAACCAGGAACAAGGAACCAGGAACCAGAGCCCCCCCCTACCCCCCAGAGGGGGAAGCGGAAGAGACCCAAGCCGGAACCGTGGGCAGCACCAGACGAGGTCCAGCAGCTCGCCGTAGACATGACCGAGGCCTGGGGTGGGCGTCTGTCGTGGTTGGTAGCCAGCCCGCTCAAGGGCATGACCCGGCTCCAGTGCCTGGCCTGGTGGATGGGCTTGTACCGGACCAAGGGCCACGACCCACCCGCTGAGGTCTACGCCGCCGAGGTCATCTCCGGAGCATGGCAGGCCTACCTCCGAGAGGACTGGGCCAGGCAGCCAAACAGGGGGATCAAGACCTTCCTGCGGCCGTCATCGCTACCCGGCTGGACCGAGACCGGAGACCCGAACCTGCCCGAGGTCCTGGACCCGGAGCGCGAACGGCTCAGAGCCATCAATGCCTCGGTAGGACTCGACGAATGGGGGCAGCCCCTGCCTGACAACGTGACCAAACTGGAGATGCACCGATGACCACCCACGCCCCGTTCACTCGTGCCGAGCGCAAGGCCCGTCAGGCCGCAAAGACCTTCGAGGTCATCCCCGCCCGCAGGAGCCGCGCCATCGACAGGCACCCTCTCCGACGAGGCCCCCTCCAGGCGTTCATCCCGCTGCCGCACGAAGGCCCGAAGGCGCACCGATACGGACTTGAGCCCCAGGTCACCCGCCCATGGGGGTCTGGCAAAGACATGGAGCACACGGTCTGCACTCCGCGGATCATGCGGGCCGTTCTGGCCGAGGCGACCCACCAGCACCATGGTGCGCTGGAGCGGTTCAGGCTGTGAGCCTCAACCGCGACGACGTTCGCTTCCTGTTCGCCAAGATGCGGGCCGCCAAGGTCCAAGGCGTACCCAACACCATGGAACAGCCCGCGATGGTCGATGACTGGGTCAACACCATGCCGGACTACTGGACCCGGGACATGCTGGTAGAGGCGTTCTACAGCTACCGACGGGTAGGCCGCGTCAATGGCCGGTTCTGGCCCGCACCTGGTGACTTCATACACGCCAGGGCAGCCGACAACGTCAATCCGCACCTGAAGCAGGTAGACAAGGACCGCGAAGGCTGCGACATCTGCAAGGCCCATGGTGACCCGAAGTCCGGCTGGGTGACCGTCTACAGGCCGAACCCTCCCAGAGAGACCCGAGCCAGGGACCCCCACGGGATGGACATGGGGCACTGGGCGCCCGCTTCCATCGTCTCGGGTGTCATCAGGTGCCCCTGTTGGAAGGCCCCCGAGAACGAGAAGCACATCAAGATCGGCTTCGACCTCCGAGGATGGCTCGAGGGCTGGCGCCACAACATGGAATGGCACGAATGGGCCATAGAGCACAGCAACAAGGCCACAAAGCAGCTGGACGAGCTCAGGTTCCAGAGGCAACAGGTGCTCGCGGCTCAGGTGCTGGGGAGGGTGGGGTGAAGAAACTCCAGAACTGGGAATTCATCCGGATCGGGGTAGACAGGTACAAGGCCCCCGAGCAGATGTCCGACACCCTGAGAGGGCTCGTGTACGGTCACCCCCTGCACCCTGACGGTACGTGCGTGCGGACGACGCCGATCGTCCAGGTCAACGGTCTGGAAGTGACAACCAGGAGCGGTTCAGTCTACCGGCTAGGCCGGATTCACCCGCGCTATCGGCACTGGCTCAAGGCCAAGGGCCTGGACTACGACCGGGCCAACCCGCTCGGGGTCGGGCAGTGACCTGTCCCAAGTGCAAGGGCTTCTGCCTGCTGTTCAACGGCATGGCGCCCAGACGTGATCTGGGCCATCGACGGGTGCGACCGGTGTGGGGCTTCGGGTCGGGTCGATGACCGGGACCCCGGCTATCCTGAGAGCGAACTGGACAGCACAGGAGAGGGACATGGGCAAGGGTGAGGCCGCGAACGAGCACCCGGGATCTCCCGGGCTCGCCCAAATCACCGACCGTCAGCGCACGGCAATCGACCTGATCTTGATGGGCAAGACCCCGACCCAGATCGGCCGTGAAGGCGGCATCCCGCGCCGGACCCTGTGGGACTGGAGGCAAGACCCCGCGTTCCAGCAAGCGCTCGAGGAGGCTCGTCAGGAGCGATTCAACGCCGGAACCGAGCGCATGAAGCGCCTTCACGAGGTGGCCTTGGCTCGGCTCTTGGAACGGCTCGGCCTGGACGAGGTGACCGAGGGCAAGGACGGGCAACTGATCTTCGTCGGCATCTCAGACCAAACCCTCGCAGCGCTCGTCAGGGACCTGTCGGACCGCATCGGGTACCCCAAGAGCCAGTCTATCGAACTGGACGACAAGCGAGACCCAGGGCCTGCGCTGCCTGCTGAGGTGCCGCTGGGTGTGCTGGAGAAGGCTGCGGTGGGGGATGAGTGAGCGCCCAGCCAGCCATCACCCCGGAGCTCCGAGAGGCCATCCGAGAGGCCGCCAAGGACCGGTTGGCCATCGAGAAGCTGTCCTGGTTCGTGCGCAGGCTCTGGCACGTCGTGGAGCCTGGGGTGGACCTGGAGTGGGGGCGCCACCTCGACGTGATGTGCGATGCCCTGGACCGGCAGAGGGCCGGGGACCCGGACTACCGGCGGACCGCGTTCTTCGTGCCGCCCGGGACCATGAAGAGCCTCCTGGTGGCGGTGTTCGGACCGGCCCAGGAGTGGCTCAAGGACCCGTCCCGCCGTAAGCTGTTCCTGGCCAGCGACGACGACCTGGTCAAGCGGGACAGCCGGCGGACGCGGCTGCTCATCCAGTCCGACGACTACCAGCGGCTGCTCGCCCGAGCGGAGCAGGACCTGGACCTGCCGGCGTGGGGCCTCGCCGGGGACCAGAACGAGAAGACCAACTTCGAGAACGACCACCGCGGCTTCCGGCAGTGCAGGCCCATCATGGGCAAGATCATCGGCAAGCGCGGGGACGACATCGTGGAGGACGACTTGCTAGACGCTAAGGCGGTGATCTTGGGGGCGCCGGATGCCATCGCCAGACGGGTGGAGGACGTGAACAAGATCCGGGCCCAGGTGCTGCCCACCCGGGTCAACGACCTGAGGACAGCCCGGCGGACGTACATCGCCCAGCGCCTACACCAGAACGACCCCGGCCAGGCCTGCATTGACGAGGGCTGGAAGATCATCTGCCTTCCGATGGAGTACGACCCTAACCACCCGAACGTCTGCCCCGAGGACTGGCGTACTGAGCCCGGGGAGTTGCTGTTCCCGGAGCGCTTCCCCCGTGATGTGGTGGACGCGCTCAAGAAGACCCTCGGAGCACAGCAGGCCGCAGCGCAGCTCCAGCAACTGCCCACTCCCACGGAGGGCCTCAGGTTCAAGCGCCACCTCTGGGGCCGGTTCAAGGGCGCTCCCCAGGAAGTGGCCAAGAAGGCGATCGAGATCTGGTCGACCACAGATTGCGCCAACGAGGAGAAGCGCGACGCGGCATTCTCGGTCATCCACATCATGGGCCGGTTCCGCACCCCCAAGGGCTACCGAATTCGGGTCCTGGACGAGTGGCGGGGCCAGGTGGAGATCGACGACCTCGAGGCGGCCTGGCTCATGATGGCCAAGCGGTGGCCGATGGTGTCCCAGCACCTGATCGAGTACGCCGCAAATGGCATCGCCCTCTATCAGCGCATGTCCAAGCGGCACTCCGGCTGTGTCAAGGTCAAGCCCAGGGGGGACGCGCAATTCCCGGGCGGGTCCAAGGAGGACCGCGCAGCCCACACCCTGGCGAAGCTCCAGGCCGGTGAGCTGGAACTCCCCGAAGACCAGCACGCAACCTGGGCACAAGAGGTCATCGAGGAACACGCCGCGTTCCCGGCCGGGACCTACAAAGACCGCGTCGACACCATCAGCCAGGCCTGTGTGCGATGGACCATCCTCGGCCAGGACTTCGCAGCTGCAGCCAAGATGCTGAACGATGACGCGGCCATCCCTGATTTGGGCGGAACCTATGGCCGCTCGTTCTGACCCTTTGCCCGGCCTGACCCTGCGCGGTACTCTACTCGCAGTCGCCGGACGCACCTGAGGAAGCTCCATGCTCCGCGACACCCTCGTCTCAAACCCAACCGGCCTGGTCGACCCATCCGGCCGCCCTGTCTCCAGCCGAGAGGCCCTGGAGGAGGCTCAGGGCTGGACAGGGACCGATCTGGGCTACGGGCGCGGGGCCCTGGACCGGGAGGAGTACAACCCCGACCTGGCCCCCAGGGAGTGGCGTGGGTACGGGCCCACCCGCGGCATTGTGGACCGGATGAGGCGGGAGGAGGCCATGGTGGCCGGCATGGACCTGGCCATGAATGCGCCGATCCTGTCCGCGCACTGGAGCATCCCGCCCGTCTCGCAGGACCCGGCAGACCTTGAAGTGGCGGACTTCCTGACTGACTGCCTCTGGGACACCCCCCGGCACTCGTTCCGGCACCTGTTGACGCAGTACCTGGAATTCAAGGCGCCCGGGTCGCAGCTGTTCGAGTGGTCGTTGCGGCTGGAGGGGCCGGGCACCAAGTGGGTGGGCAAGGCAGTCCTTGACAACCTGGCACCTCGGCCGGCGCACACCGTGCACGCCTGGCACACGGACACATCCGAGCGGTTCACCGGGATCACCCAGGTGGACTACACCGGCCGGACTGCATCCGAGCCCTTGAGCGCAACCAAGCTCTTGCGGTTCTGCTACCAGGGTCTTGGGACCAACTTCGAAGGCCGGTCGGCGTTCCGGGCCTGCTACCGACCGTACTACTTCAAGCGAGAGGCTTACCGGCACTGGGGGATCGGGGTCGAGCGCGGCGCAGTCGGGATCCCAGTGATGGACGTGGAGCCGATGGCCCCGAACGTCTACAAGACCGCGGTTCGGAACGCGCTGGTGGACATCCGAAACCACCAGAAGGGCTACGCGATGGCGCCCCCCGGAGCGAACCTGCGGGCCTTCCATGCGACGGGCACCTCTCAGGCCTGGAGCCCGCTGGAGCTCGTGACCCAGTGCAACTACGAGTTCGTCATGAGCACCCTGACCGGGTTCCTGATGACGGGGCAGAACTCGGGGTCGCAGTCGCTCCACAACGGCCAGACGGACTACGCCGCAAACGCGTTCTACAACCTTGCCTTGCCCCTGTGCGAGGTGCTGAACGACGGCAACGATGGGTACGAGGCCCTGTTGGCGATGCTGGTCCGGCTGAACTTCCCGGGGCGGGAAGTCCCGAAGCTGCAGTGCTCAGGGCTTCAGTGGTGGGAGGGGATCGAGCTGCTGGACAAGCTGGCACCCGGCGTCAAGGCCGGTCTGGTTGACGCAGACGACACGGTGAAGGCGCACGTACGTGGGATCCTGAAGCTCCCGGAGAGCGAGGAGGAGGAGCCCGACATCAAGCCCCCGGCCCTGGTCGAGGACGATCCGGAGGACATCGCGGCGGAGCGGCACGGGTGCGAGCCGATGCTGCTCGAGGGCGCCCGGGAGGACCACCCGTATTGGGGCTGGCGACCGCTCACCAAGACGGAGCGCTTCCTGGACCTGGAGAGCATCGATGACACCCACAACAGCCTTCGGGAGCGGATGGGTGCGGTCATCAAGGCGAATGAGCTCCGGATCGTCCCACGGTTCGTGGATGTGCTGGCAGGCCTGATCCGAGCCCGGGACTTTGCCGGCATCCGAAAGGCCTCAGTGCCTGGCCGTGCGGCCCTGGTGCGCGACGTCCGGCCCATTGTTGAGGAGGCAGCCGCCAAGGGGTATGCCACGGTCGCAGAGTCCTACCTGCGCCAGACCAGGGGCCTCCCTGTGTACCCGGAAGCCGAAGACCAGGACGGCGCCACCCCGGTGACCTTGGAGGCCACGGGACGCCACCTGGTGCTCTTGGACGATGAAGACGATCTGGATGCTTTCCCTGGCGCGAAGGCCTCAGGAGCGGGAAAGGTTCGAGCCGAATTCACGGGTCTGCCCAACACCACGGACATGCCCCTCCGAGACATCGTCGACAACGCGGTGGCCACGCTGTCGGACTGGGTTCTTCAGCGCATCAAGGGTTCAGTCACTCAGATCGCCCAATCGCAGGCCCAGTCTGGAGCCTTGGATGTGGATGCGCTCTTGGGTCCACTGCAGGACCTCTCGGGGGCCGTGGGGTCCAACCGGGGCAGCCAGGCGGCCGTGATGGGCTTCCAGACCGGCCGCGCGGTGGCTCAGGAGATGGCCAAGGACGCTGGCCTGATCGCCCGCTCGTTCTACAGCGCGATCCTGGACGGGGGAACCTGCGCCCCCTGTCGTGAGACAGAGCAGCGCTTCGGTGAGGCCGAGGGGGGCTTTCCCGACCACAAGACGGCGCTGCGCTTCCTGCCACCGAACCCTCGGTGTGTCGGTGAGCGGTACGGGAACAGCTGCCGGTGCATGGTGGTCGAGGTGTTCACGGACGAGAGTTGATGTGATGTCCCGGTCTGCCACCGCTTGCACGGGCGTCCCGTCTCGGGTTGAGCCAAGTCCATAGTTCGGCACCCACGAACAACGATCCCTCTTGCATTCGGCAAATCCGTACCATAGGGTGCGGGTATGACCGGGAAACCCACACTTCGGCTGCGCTTCCTGCTTGATGCAGATCCGCCGGGTGGGCCGGCTGACTTCTCGGCCATGCACAAGGACGAGGACCGGAAGGCGGACGACGGCTCGGATCTCTACTGGGTCCAGGTCCTGCAGACGGGCCCGATCCCCAAGTACGACGACTTCGAGATCACGACCGCGCACCTGGCGGCGATGGTCGACGAATACGGCGCCCACCTGGAGCAGTACCCGGCCCAGCACCGGCCCGGGAACTACTTCCACAACCCGCGAAAGCCCGAGGTCACAGACCCGGGAAGCAAGGTTGCCACCGGCTGGACCTATGACCTGGAGACCCGCGCCGACGGGCACCAGTTGTGGGCCCTGGTCGACTGGACTCCAAAGGCCCTGGAGCACATCCAGGGCAAGGAGTTCCGCTACATCTCGGCCGAGGTTTCGATCGGCGAGAAGTCCGCGTCCTTCGCCGGGTTCGCAATCACGAATGACCCAGCCGTCCTTGGGATGGCGACCACCTTCGAAGCCGGTCCGCCGGCCGAGGACGAGACCCCCATGACCATCCCCCTGCTCGTGCTGACCGCCCTGTCCCTCTCCGAGGACGCCACCGCCGAGGATGCTGTCCTCAAGATCGACGGCCTGAAGGCCCGAGTCCCGACCGGCGACGTTGTGACCCTGGAGCGGTCCCGCCTGGCGACCCTGAAGGCCAAGGAGACCCAGCTGACGGCTCTGCTGGAGAAGCAGGCCGAGGACGAGGCCAAGGGCTTCGTGGCAACCGCTCGGGACGAGCACCGGATCCTGCCCGCCGAAGAGCCCAAGTGGCTGGCCTTCACGCAGAAGCACGGCACCACGGCGGCCGATGACCTGATGCCGGCCAAGGGCACGCACACACACCTCTTCGAGAGCAACGGTGACGATGGACAGGGCAACGGGGAGGCGCCCGAGGGTGGGCTCCTGACCTTCGAGGCTGCCAGCGCCAAGGTCGCGGAGCTCAAGACGGCCAAGAAGACCGACGCCGAGATCGAGAAGTCTCACCCGGCGGTCTGGAAGGCCTACACCAACCGCGGCTGAGTCGCGGTCAACCCCACTTCATGAGGCTCAATCATGAGCGCTTCCAGCTACACAGCCGAGAACGGCGCGGACCTCTCCGCAGGCCGCTTCAAGGCGGTCAAGTACTCCAGCGGGGCCCTCGTGCTCTGCTCCTCGGCGACGGACATTCCCGCCGGGATCCTCCAGTCCAACGCCCCCGACACCACCACCAGCGGACACGACCTCAAGTTCATCGACGCCGGGCCCTCCAAGGGCAGCGTCGGTGCGGCGGTCACTGCTGGTGACTTCCTCACGATGGATGCCAATGGGCAGCTCATCACCAGCACCGCGACCACCGATGTCATCTGCGCCAAGGCCCGCCAGGACGGCGACGCTCAGGACGATGAGATCGACATCCTGGTCTGCATCAGCCCCGCGCGAGGTTCCTGATGTCTGCAGTCCTCCCCAAGGTTGATGTGGCGCTGTCGATGGCAGCGCAGGAGTTCAAGAACGATGCCGGCCAGTTCGTCGGCGACATCGTGTGCCCGGAAGTGGCGCTTCCGATGTCCTTCGACGAGATCACCGGCTACCAGGGCGCTTACTTCAAGTACGACCGGCGCGACACGTTCGGCGATGCCGATGCGACCGATCCGGACAAGTACGTGCGGGCTCCTGGTGCTGACATCCAGGAGGTCACCGACCGTGACCGCACGCTGACCACGTTCAGCCTGCAGTCCTGGGACCAGGTGGCCTACGTGCCCGGCGAGAGCACCCGCTATCTGGGTGTCGACCAGGTCGGCCACATCATCCAGATGCTGACCCAGAACCGCATGATCGCTCGCGAGCGGGAAGCGGCTGCCCTGGTCTTCGCAACGGGCAACTACGCCACGGGCCTGTCCGAGACCCTGGCAGGCGGCTCCACGCTGGTGGATTCCGGCGTCGACCCAGCGGACGAGTGGCAGCGTTGGATGCGCCTTGTGCAGGCCGAGATCGGCGTCAAGCCGACTGTCGGTGTGCTCGGGAGCCTGACCGCCCGGAAGGCCCGCGGCATGTTCGCTGGCAACCTCCGCGGTGGCGGTGCCCTGGACACCGGCCTTGTGTCGCTGGACCGGATCGCCCAGCTGGTCGGCTTCGACGGAAAGCTCTACGAGGGTGGCGCGGTCTACAACAACGCCAACTCGGGCCAGGCCTTCAGCACTGCCGATGTCTGGGGCGACGACGACCTGGCGCTGCTGTACGTGCCCCCCAGCCCCTCCATGGGCGTCGAGGGCTTCGCCTACCGGTTCCACCCGGCGGACAAGCCCTCGTTTGAGGTGACCTCCTGGTACGAGCCCAAGAAGAAGTCCTGGGCCTACGCGCTGCACGACTACAGCATCATCCACCAGGTCTCAGACCTGTGTGGGTACCTGACGCTGAACGCCGTCTGATCCCCCCTGAGCGGGCCCCGGTTCACGCCGGGGCCCTGCTCGCCCCCACCCTGGAGAATGCCATGCGCCGGCTGGCTACCGCCCTCAGAACCCCTGACAAGACCTGGCCCGAGGGGACCCCCCTCGCCGACCTGCCCAAGGCCCTGCGAGACGAAGCAGCGGAAGCCGGGGCCGTCACAGATCAGGCTCACGCACCCGCGACCCCGGACAAGCCCCGGGATCCGATCCCGCCCTACATCACCAGCGGGATCCGGCAACGCACGACCTACTTCGACGAGGGCGCCCTGCTCGCCGACCTGCCTGCAAAGCTGCAGACGTTCGCGCTTGAGCAGGGAATCGTCGCCGGTGACCTGGAGCCCCAGGAGCCAGAGCCCACCTTTGACCTGTCCCCGCTTCAGGGCAGTGTTTCCAAGGCGCTTAAGCCGGCCCTTGCCCAGATCGCGGACCTGGACCACCTGAGCGCCCTGCTCGCCGCCGAACTCGAGGGCAAGAACAGGGGCACAGCGAAGGCAGCCATCGACGACCGCCAGAGCGAGATCGGCGCCAGGCCTGCGGAGTAGGCCGTGGCAGTCACCGACGGGACCTACACCACTGAAGAGGACCTCAAGCGCTTCGCCCCCACGTTCGCGACCACGACCTTCGACGCGAACAGCGCTCCGAAAGAGGCCGAGGTTGACGATTTCATCGAGGATGTAGAGGCCGCGGTAGAGGCTGAGCTCGCGGCGATCGGCTTCACGGTCCCGATTGTGGGCAGCACCCGGACGGACCGCATCATGCGCGGCATCTGTGGGCGCCTGGTGGCCGCTGAAGTCCTCATGGTGACCACTGAGGGGGGGCGCAGGATTGACGGGTCGGAAAACGCCTACGTGACCCGCCTGACCACAGAGGCTCGGACCCGCATTGATGCGATCAAGGAGTCCCCCCGGATCCTGGTCGAGTCCGGGCTGACGTCCGACTTCGCCAACGTTGCCACGGTCGAGACGTGGCAGTCCGCGAACACGTCCGAGACCCTGAGCGACACCCCGGCCTTTGCCGCAGACAAAGACTTCTGATGGCCGGGTCCTTCATTGACTTCACGATCGAGCTTGACGGTGAGAAGCAATTCCACCGTCGGATGTCCTTCGCCCGCAAGGGCCTGAAGACCAATGTTCGCCGGGTCTCCCCGGACCTGTTCGATGTGCTCGAGGACGAGACCCTGCAGCGCTTCGACACACAGGGCCGGCGCGGTGGTCGCCCGTTCAAGAAGCTCTCACCGGCCTACAAGAGGCGAAAGCAGGCACTGCACAAGCGCAACCCGGCCCGGTTCCCCGGGACCAAGATCATGCAGCTGACGGGCCGGTCCCTCAACAGCCTGGTCGGGGGTCGCGGGGCCACCGGAACGGACGTCACCCCGGACAGCATCCGTCGGATCTTCGACGACCACCTGGTCTACGGGTCGGACGTTGAGTACCTGTCCGCGCAGAAGGCGTCCGGTCGGGATGTGCTCCGGTTCGGCCGGAGCGCTCGGTCCCGGATTCAGGAGGTCTTCAGGCTGGATGCTGTGGGCGTGGTCCGTGTCGGGGTCGAGGGCCCCGCGCTGAGGGGTGGCTGATGGCCCTCCACCATTCGATCGCTCATGTGCTCCAGTTCTTCGCCTACGAGCACCTTCCGCCGCACTTGCGGGAGGTTTCTCAGCACTTCCACTGGCTCGCCCACGCACTCGTGGGGCAGGCGCCGACTCACGGGAACTCGGAGCACCGACAGCTCACCCTGACGGGCCCTGAGTTGACAGTGGCACTGCGGAAGCTCTTGGAAGCCAAGGACGCCGCCGTTCGCGCAGCCCTGGCTGAAGGCTCCTGATGGCCCTCTCCCTGCTGATTGAACACGTCTTGGACGCCACGAAGGCCTATGTGCTGGCCGGGCTGGCTGCTCAGCTGACCCTGGTTGACGCCGATGCAGTGGCGGCGGGCAAGGCCTCGATCACCATCACGGCCCCCGCGTCGGGCCAAATCTACATCGGGACCACCCAATACGACACGACTCAGCCACTGCCTGGGCATCTGCTCCTGCTCCTGGACGTGATCCGGACCGAGTGGATTGACCGGACCAGCGACCGCCGCCGCTACTTCCTGATGCTGGGTGCCATGCTGGACAACGACTCAGGCCAGGAAGAGACCCTGACCCGGATGCTGTCCCGCCTGGGTGCTGCCCTGGTCCGCCTGTTCGAGGTGGACGGGACCCTTGACGGCGCGGGGGGCATCTACGCAACCCGTGTCACCGCGGTGGACTGGGGCGGTGTCTCCAGTGGCCGAAACGCCCTCTTTGGCTCGTTCGAGTTGAGCCTTGAGATGGACGTCAGCGAGGCGAGCGCATGACCAAAGTGACCTGGAAGAGCGGACCCCGCAGCGTGCCCGGCGTGGGCACGGTTGCCAAGGGTGACACGTTCTCGATCCCCGACCACCTGGCCCGGTCCTTGATCGGCGCTGGCCTGGCTTCCAAGCCCAAGACTTCCAAGACCCCCAAGCCCCGGACGCCGGCCCGGGACAAGACCAAGACCAAGAAGAAGCCCCCGAGCACCGGGGAGGAGTGACCCATGGCTACCACCCCCGTCGGCTGGCGAATCACCACGGCCCTGGCGAAGGAGACCACCTACGGCACGGAGCTGTTCCCGACCGGGACCAAGTTCTTGCACGCGATGGACGGCGACACGATGACGGCCGAGCAGGGCAACATCGCCGAGCCGGACTTCGCCAATGTCCCGGACCGGATCGGGGCCATCCGCGGGATCCGCTCCCTGGCGGCTGACCTGCGCTACATCGTGCGCCCCAGTGGCACCCAGGGCACGAAGCCGGACATCGACGAGGTCTTGACCGGGTCCCTGTTCCCGACGGTCACGACCAACACGGCCGATGCAGTGCAGGCGAGCCCGGCCCCCACGACGACCGCATACGCCATCCTCACCGCGGGCAACGTCACCGCCAAGACCTTCGTTGTCACCGACGGCACCGGGTACAGCGAGCCCGAATTGCGGTTCTGCACGGCCAACTCGTCCGGAACCCTGACCGTGACCCCGGCCCACTCCGCGGCCCCGACTGCTGCCGACGTGGTGGACGCGACCAACACCTGGGCGATGGGCGCCCGAACCGTGGGACTCACGTACTACCTTTGGGCCAGCAACGACGCGGACACCCAGGTGTACAGCGAAGGCGCCATCGGATGGTTCCCCGAGCGCTGGACCCTGGACTGGTCCTCGGACGCGGACGGCCTGCTGACCATGAGCTGGTCTGGCCCGGGCAACGGCAACCACGTCACCACCGGCACCGATGCCCTGGACGGCGCCATCAACTCCTCCGTGACCACCGTTGGCGTGGACGAGCTCCGCAACTTCTCGGTCGGGTCCAAGATCCTGATCAACTCGGAGGCGATGGAGGTCACCGCCAAGAGCGCGGACAGCGGCGCCGGCAACCTGACTGTGACCCGGGGCTTCGACTCCACCGTGGCGGCGAGCCACAGCGACAACGACCCGATCTACCCCTACCGGGGCACGGTCACCCTGACGGCCGGGGACCCGATCTCGGCCAACTACTGCACCGTCATCATCGGCACGGGCTCGACCGAGTTTGAGGCCACCTCGGTGTCGATCAGCATCGGTCAGGCGGTCGGGCAACAGCGGGACGCGACTCAGGACGACCTGGTGGCCCGCATGACGGCTGGCCGGATCGACGGGACATGTGAGATCACGGGTTGGGTCACCGACGGCAACACGGCCGAGTTCTTGCGCGGTCGTGACCTGGAGTCCGTTGCGGTCTTCGTCCAGTGGGGCAACACCCTGGGCAAGCTCTTCGCCGCCTACATGCCCCAGGTCTACTTCAAGATCGTGCCCATGAGCCAGGACGGTGAAGAAGGCCTGTCCGTGGTCATGTCGGGCGACATCCGCGGCACGTCCGCTGGCAACGACTCGATCTACCTGGGTTCCTGAATGCTCTTCCCTGCGCCGATTCCCGGCCAGGGCTTTACCTGGGCCACCCCTGGGGCTGCGGAGTTGTCCGGCGACGGCATCGTGGTCCCGGGGGTAGCCCCCTCGCCGGAGGTACACCATGGGGCTCAGCCTCTTTGTCAGGGGGGCCAAGGTCCCCAAGTCCTACACCAACCCGGACAATGCGGACGAGACCCTGAGGGTCAGTCTGTCACCGCCACTGACGGGGCAACGCGCAGCGCTGGAGACGATCGGGTATGGCGCCGAACCCATGGACCTGTCGGCGATGATCAGCAAGATCCCGTCGGTGCAGGCACTGGAGGAGGGCGAACAGCTCGCGCTGAATGCGGCCTTGGCTACGGTGTCGCGGGCGTTCACTTCAAGGGCATCACGCCAGGCCCGCCAGAGGGAAACCACGGACCTCGAGCAGGCTCAGGCGAGGGCGGTATTCCTGGAGTGCGTCTCAGCGGACGCGGAGACGGTGGACCGGGAAGGCCAGCACGGCGAGAGCATCGAGGCCGACCTCTGGGACTACGCGCCTCACTGGGTCATAGACGCGATCTGCGAGGACCTGGTCCAGGTCTCGTCTGCCGGGAGGAAGGCCCTGGGAAACTCCTAAAGGTCGTCCACTTCCTGGAGCTCCCTCGGGAGCACCGGGACTGTACGACCTGCACGGAGGCCACCCAGAAGCGGCGCAACTGTGGCGGCCGGTTCCGCAAGGACCGCACCGGGCTCAAGCCCCAGAGGGTGGGCGTGTTCTGGGGCGCAGTCCCGATCATGGCTGGTCGGTTCAAGCGCATCTGGACGGATCGGTGTCCCCTGACGAAGCGCTACCGCGGTCCTGAGCCCTGGATGATCGAGGTCTTCAGGGCGGTGAGGGTCTACAACAAGTCTGGCGCCCTCCCCCTGTCCGGTGGCTGGCTCGAGCAGCCCGCCGCGCTCATGGAGGCCATCGAGGCCGTCACGAACGAGTACGACGCCATCCAGACCGCCGAGCGGGAAGTCCGGGACCGCAAGAGGGAGGCCCAGGACGCCTTGAAGAAGGCAAGGGCCGGAAAGTGAGCGGGATCAAGGTCAAGATCGGCTCGGACACGCGGGAAGCCCTGCGTGGGGTCGATGACGTCGACGACGCGATCGCGAAGCTGGGCCGCGACATCAAGAAGAGCCTTGGAGAGGACGGGTCCAAGTCCACCAAGAAGCTCGCCAATTCCATGGTTGGCGCTCACCTAAAAGCGAATGCGCTGATCGGGGCCATGAAGACAGCCGGCCGGGTCATCGGGGGGGTCTTCAGCACCCTTGCAACCGACGCGCTCGGGGTCGGCGCCAAGATGGAGTCCTACCAGACGCTTCTGACCACCTTCCTTGGGACCGAGGAAGCCGCGATCGAGCGCCTAAACACCCTGTTTGACATCGGGGCCAACACCCCGTTTCAGCTGGACAGCCTGATCGAGGCTGACACCAAACTGGAGGCCTTCGGGGCGGACGCGGACAAGTGGCGCACCGCGGTCATGGACCTGGCCGTGGTCATGGACGGGGACTTGGCCCTTGCGGCCGATGCGGTCGGCCGGGCTCTGGCTGGGGGTGCTGGAGCCGCGGACATGCTCAGGGACCGCGGGATCTTGTCCATGATCCAGCTCCGGACTGGCATCAAGGCCACGGAGATGAGCGCACGGGAATTCGAGCAGGCCTTGTTCGAGACCCTGACGGACCCGGAGGGCAAGATCGCGGGTGGAACGGCCCGGATGGCTGAGACCTTCGACGGGCTCATGTCCAACATCGGGGACCGGTTCTTCCAGTTCAAGAAGTCCATTGCTGATGCGGACCTGTTCGCGAGTTCGAAGGCGGGAGCCGCGGCGCTCCTGGTCCTACTCGACAACAACCAGGAATCGGTCGATTTCCTCGCGGAGGCGATCGGGACCCGGCTGGGCGGATCGATCGAAAACATCGCCTTGGCCGCGGCGCTGATCCTCGACACGTTCGAGACCGTAAAGCAGGCCGTCAACGGCATCGGGGGCCCACTCGGGGACGCCCTGAGAGAGTTGGACGTTGGCGTCGGTGACTTCTTTGAGGGCGCACTGAACCCAACAGGCAAAATGCTTGAGATGGTCCTGAACCTCACGGGGGCCACTGACGCAGCAGCAGAAGCGGCGACCAGTGCAGTCAATGCCCTGGGGGAGGCGAACGCCGACGCGCTTGGGGACGACTTCGTGGGGCCCGTCCTCACCAGCTACCAGCAAATACAGCGACTCTTTGAGGAGATGCGAGCAGCGTCCGACAAAACGGCCACATCAACCGGCAAGACCAAGGACAACCTGCAAGGAGCGGCAAAGGCAACGGACGATATCGTAGGGTCCCCGATCTTCTCCAAGGAGCAGCTTGAAGGCGTCACAGCCCAGATCGAAAGGATGGCGGGGGTCTACAAGGAGCAAGCGGATCACGTCGCCGCCCACAATGAGCTGAGCGACATGATCGGTGCAGCCCTCAAGGAGCGCATCATTGACACCGAGGAGGCGGTCCGGCTTGACTCCCTGCTTGAGATCATCGGCCTGTCCCGGCTCCAGGCCGCCCGGGACCTCACCGCCGAGATGGAGAAGCAGCGCCGCGCGTCTGAACTCGCAGCAACCGAGGCCGGTGTTGGCGCGGTCACGGGCGCGGTCTCCTCGGGCGGCATGTCCGCGCTGAGCGCGATCCCCGTCTGGGGCCAGATCATCACGGCGATGCTGCACGCGACCCAGCAGGACGAATCGGGCAAGTTCCAGCAAATCGCCCAGAACGACCAAATGCGGGCCATGTCTAGCCAGATGCGCATGAACCTTGGGGAGCTCACCAAGGACTTGGCCGAACAGCTGCCCCGCCACATCGGGGATGCCATCCAGGAGCACCCCGAGATGATGACCGCCTTCGGAAAGGCGATGGCCGATGCGGTTCCGGAGTTGATCCGGGGCCTCGTTTTCGACCTGCCCCTGGTGTTCCGGGACATGCTGATCGCCAGGGCAGACGAGGCGATCTCGTTCTGGATTGACGCCTTCGCCGATGGCTGGAAAGAGGGCGCCAAGAACCTCGGTCGGCTCCTGGTGGACGAGGTCTTGAGCATCCTGGAAGCATTCGCGCCGACCGGGGAGACGGGTGGAGAGTTCACCGGGGACGGGGTCGGGGCCGGGCCCAACTACGACCCCACCGGATCGGGGTCATCCTCCTCCTCCAACCGGGAAGACTCAGGGCGCGACAGTGAGCGGACGTCCGGCACGGCTGCACGCGAGGTCAACGTGGTCATCAGCGGCGATGCCCAGCAGTGGGGATGGAACGCCAGCGTGGCCAACCAGGACAACCTGAGGCGCAGTCAGGTTGAAGCCCCGTACGAGCCCACGAACCTGGCACCCACGTCCACCCGCCCGACCGGAGGGCCGTAGTCATGGCTGAGAACAAGTGGGTGCACCCGGACGACGTCACCACAGACGGGGCCGCGGTAACCATCACCGCGAGCAGCGCCGGCATTGGGTACACAACCCCGTCTTTGCTCTCGGTCCTGCCTGGCGATGCCTACCGCTTCGGCGGCCTGTTCCGCATCATGGCCGGCGGAGCCGCGGACAATGACACCCTTGACTTCATCGACACGACGTCCATTCACCGGACTGCGACCCTCACCGCCGGGGACTACAGCGGGGCCACGCTGGCTACCGAGGTGGGGACCCAGATGACCTCAGCCGGCAACGGGACCTATGCCTGCAGCTACAGCGCGACTACGGGCAAGTTCACGATCGAGGAGACCGGCGGGCCGTCCGCCTTTACCTTGAAGTGGGACACCGGGTCGGCAGGGACGGCCAGGCTCGGGACAACCCTCGGATACGACACCTCCGCGGACGACTCCGGAGCCTCGAGCTACCTGGGGGACAACGTTGTCGTTCACTCCGAGGACTGGGTCAAGGTGGACCTCGGCGCAGCCACGATCCCGGACGTGCTTTGGTTCAATGGGCACTTCCTGAGCTCGTCTGCCACGGTTCGCGTCTACTCGCATACGGGAAACATCGTACCGACCGCCGGACAGACCTATGTGGAGGCCCTCGGCGCCACTGGCACCTTGGTAAACACCCTGGTGGCGGGCACCGGCTGGACCCATGCAGCCGACCACCAATTCGGTACCGTCGACCTGGTCGGGGGCACAGCCAGGCGGTGGTGGTGGCTGCACTTCATTGACACCGTGCCCGCGAATTCGGTCCTCTACCACGAGATCGGCAGGTTCGGCATGGGCGACCTGACCAGCCCGACCCAGGGCTACGCGCGGGGCTTCAGTGACCCGCTCATCGATCCGTCCGTGGACTACCAGGGCGCCGGTGGGGTGCTGATGGCGACCCAGCACCAGATCCTGATGCAGCGCGTGCACAAGTACGCAGCCGCCAACGCGGCGGACAAGCTGCTCCTGGAGAACATGTGGAAGTCCAGGCGTACCCCCTTCCCGTTCTGGTGGGACTGGGAGAGTGCCGCTGCTGGTGGCTTCGAATGCCAGTGCATCACCGGGGGGCGGTTCCCGAGCAGGGACGATCCGCGGCTCTTCCAGCGCTCAAACGTCGGCCCGCTTGTGTTTCAGCAGGTCCCGCGGCGCCGGCTCTGACCGATGGCTGAGGGGACCCCAGACGTCCGCCTTCGCACCCTGGTGGAGCTCACCATGGACGGGGACGGGACCAGCATCACCCGGCGCTTCTGCGCGGTCACTCACGACCCCCAAGGGTGCATTGTTGACGGCAACCTGTACGAGCCTCGCTTGGTCAAGGCTGAGATCGTCCAGGACGTCGGAGACCTGCGCGGCGGGTGCCAGAAAGCCAGGCCGCAGACGATCGAGGTCCTGAGCAACTGGGAAGGGCACCCGGCGAGCGGCCTGACAGACTTCTATGACCTGTTCGACGACGTGATGACCAAGTCCGCGTCCTCCGGGGACGTCGTCATCTATACCCAGGTGGTGGGCCCAGATACCGCCTTCTCCGAGGACCTGTCCGACTACAAGACGGAGTGGGACGGCCAGGTCAGGCGGGACGGACCCTTCAGTTTCAACACCAAGACCGGGATCTGCACCTTCAACCTGGAGGAGGCCGCCGGGCTGTGGTCTATGGTCCTGACCACGGACACGATCGGGGGGAGCGTTGACGCGAACACGGATCTGGTAGTCCCGATGGTCTTCGGCAAGCAGGACGATGTGAGCACCGGGATCGAAGTCCTGGCCTACGCGACCGACCTGGGCACCTCGAGCGCACTGGCCTTCAAGTACGGAGGTGGCGGAACCTACGATGACCCCACGGACGTCTACGTGGGCGGAACATCGGTCACCGCGGCGAGCCCGATCACGGCTGCCCCGGCTGACGGGGAATGGGGCAACTTCAGCGCCGCCAATGGGACCTTTGAGATCAACGACACCAGCGGGGTCCTGGACGGCGGGTCGGCCATCTCAGAGTCATCTGTGGTCACGATCAAGGCCCTCGGGATCGAGCTGTCCGGGGCTGCGCCTGACAACGCTGCTGAGGTAGTCGAGACCATCCTGACGGCCGCGGGCTGGACCGGGACCCTGGACACCTCGGCGCAGTCGACATGGAAGTCTGACCTCTCCGGGGTTCCCGCCCTGACCAGGCTGATCGGGGTGTTCCCAATGGGTGCGACCACGACCCCCGTGGCGCTCGGGAAGATCCTCGACGAGGCCTGTGGGCGGTGCCTGTCGGTGTTCCGGCAGGGCTCGAATGGGGAGTGGTCCGGGTTCTACCCGACCGCGGTAGGCGCCGCTGACCACATCGTCTACGGCGAGGACATCATCGGCGGCGAAGTCCAGATCATGGAGGACCCACGGGGCGATTACGCCAACGAGATCATCGCCATTAGCCAGGAGGTGCAGGGCACGACGGTGGAGACTCACTATTCGTCACAGACCAACACTCCGGTAGGCAGCCTGGAGGGTGTCTACTCCTACGAGAGCCGATTCCGGATCAAGGGGGCGGGGTACGTTGGACGCCGCGCCAACCTGCACCATCAAACGCAGCTGTGGACCGAGGCGCCAGTCAGCCCCCGGATCGGCCTGGACATGGTCGCAGGGGACGACCTGGAGTACCAATGGCTGGGCCTCAAAGACACCCTCGGGGTCGGGCAGATCCGACGGGTGCGCAAGAACCTGATCACCGGCGCTGTCAGGGTCCTGGCCTGGCACGGGACCCCGGCGTAGTTCACTCGATGATGGTCATGCTCCAGAGGGTCTCTGGGGGGAGTCCATCGCAATTCACCGAGGCCTCCTCACCGGCCACGATTGCGACCGTGCCCGGGTGCCATGTGGTGACCCCGGGGGCCTGGGTGAAGACGGACGCGACCACACCAGGGCCAGGGACAGGCGCCGCGGGGGCGAATGGGTCCGCGTCGATGCAATCGCCGGTGTAGACGGTCACAACGGCATCCCAGGTGTGAGCCACACCAAGGCCGCTGTCGGCAGGGGTCGCGCAGGCGATCAAGAGCAGCAAGTAGACCATTGCGGGAGGGTACGTCAGGGACCGTCGCCTGTTGCCTTGCTTCGTCATTCCCGAATATGCGCTGGTCTGCACTTCGGGGTATCCTAACGCCGAAGCCTGCCGGTTCTTCGCCGGGGACACGCAGGAGCAGCCCCGGAGGAAAGTGTGGCGGCGACGACGATCAGCGGGCCCTACCCCAACTTTGCGCACATCACTTGCACGCTGGCGGACACCTGGTACGAGGTCATCGTTGACAGCCAAGCTGGCAAGATCAGCCTGAACCCGATCACCAACAACGCCCGGTGTGGGACCGAGGACAGCGGGGGCACCGCACTGGCGGACGCCGACGCGTACGACGCCACAGACAAATACGGCAACATCTACACCGCGGACAACTGGACAGAGATCAGTTGGTCCAGTGGCCGGGGGGAGTCGCGCACATCGTTCTGCGTGTCGTCCTCGATCGCTGGGACGGTCGTTGACGTGTCCGTGGAGTTCTGAAGGTGCGCGGCAAGAGCACCGGCAAGGCTGCTGCGGGGGCGAGCGCCACAACCCAGGACCTCTCAGCGGGCACCAAGACTGACACCGGGTCCATGGAGGGGGCATCCACCGCCCTTGCCTCCACCTCGACAATGGGCCTCGGGACCCCGCACGGCCGGTGGGATGTGGGCATGGATGGGTACGCCATCCTGGAAGCCCTGGCCACGGTTCCCACCCAGGGCCAGACCCTGCGCCTCAAAGTGACGGCAACGTCCGTTACTGGCGACCCGGGCGGGTCCAATGTGGCGCTTGGGGTCATGCTCTCCACCACCACCACCCCCGCCAGCGGTGAGGGCTACTGCGCCGCTGGTTTCGTGCGTACGGGTGGCTCTGTGAACAAGGCGTGGACGCCCACCAACATCGGAGGCGGCATCGGAACAGGTGCAACGCTGACGGGCTCGTTGACGGCCATCGCAGAGATTCAATGGGGCGCCTCTGGTCCTCTTGGGGTCGAGTCCAACACCTATGGAGCCACCACCGGAGAGACCCGAGCCGACAGCCAGGCCGGCAATTCCGGAACATGGACCGCGCCGTGTGTGGGGGTGTTCATGCAGAACGCCAACAGCCCAGGAACCGCAGAGGTGGTCTGGAACAACGTGGTTGTCACGTCCGAGATCGTGGGCTGAGTCCCACCACCCACCCCACCCCCAACCTGCCTGGGGCCCACAGCATGACGCACAAGACCAGCACGAGGCAGGTATGGCAGACGACACAGCACCCCCGAGCATCGACGAGGCCCACGAGCTCGCGATGCACGAGCTTGCCGGCGTGGCTGATGCCTCCGACGCGGATGCTCGGAAACGCTCCCTGGTCCGATCGCAGGTTGCGCTTGTGGTTGTGGGCCAGCGCACGAACCAACACCTCTCGGCGCTCCTGGACCGGGTTGGCCGGATCGAGGCGCGGTTTGCCGAGGTTGAGTCCCGGATGATCGCGCTCCCTGCCCAGGTCCTGCAGACGATCGAGCCGACGGTGGGGGCCGCTACGTCCGCCCTTGAGCGCCTGGCCGTGTCCGAGGACCGCCGGGCGGACGAGCTGGCGGAGTCGAGCCTGATCAAGGCCCGGCAGGTGGCCGCGCTCGAGGCCCAAGAGCAGCGCTGGACGGCCCAGGCCCAGCGATTCATGGCCCCGGTATGGAAGGCCTGGCCCAAGGTGGTGGCTGCAGCTGCGACCTTTGCGGCCGGTTGG
>Ga0114934_10000413_pt1 | contig 26766 bp, 25 predicted proteins | sample 4SBtaG_2_FD_99695 | JGI IMG/M metagenome (GOLD analysis project Ga0114934, IMG submission 99695) | Deep subsurface microbial communities from Kolumbo volcano to uncover new lineages of life (NeLLi) - 4SBTROV10_white metaG | ecosystem: Environmental > Aquatic > Marine > Volcanic ...
ACACCATTAGAATTGACGGATGGTGAACACTTAGGGTAAAAATAACCTCAATCCAATGCGTGGATAATTTAAGTGTTCACGTTGCGCCAGAATCGGTGTTCACGATCAGCAGAATATGCAGCAGGAGAAGAATGATGGCAGGGGTTGAGGTTTAATCTTGGTAGGCTAGGTTGAGGCACGAAACCCAGCTTTGGCTGGCCCAGCGAATTTATAAGAATTCCTAAATTCTGGTAGGATAGTATTTATCTGCAGTGGATTAATGCAACATAAATAATAAAACGTTTTTCAAGGAACAGGAAAATACCATTGTCCCAAATCTTCATCAATCATCGCACCGACGATACTGGTTTGGGCCCTGCACTTGCAAATTTTCTAAAGCATACCTACGGCGATAATCAGGTGTTCGTCGATATAGCCAATATTTTTCCTGGGGACTCACTGCGTAAAACGATCCATCCCGCAATGAAAAAATCCAAAGTGGTGATTGCTTTGATAGGGCCGAACTGGGATGGCGATCACTATTTGCGACGTCTCGACGATCAAAAAGATTGGGTGCGTCGGGAACTGGAGTTCGCGAAAAAGAAAAAAAAGCTGATCTGTCCTTTGTTGATGGGTCGAAAAACATTGCCCGATCCAAGCCGCTTGCCTAAGAGTCTACGGGATATTTTTTCCGATATTTTGACTGCCTCGGTCAGCATCGATCCGAAAAAGTGGCCTTATGAGTTAAGTGGGGTACTGGTTGCCATTGAAAAACATACCGGCCTTTCGAGAAAATCAATGGTCGGACGAGACTCTGCCCACGTTCGTACAAAAATATCGGAATTGTTCTGTTTTCTGGATCGAAACACAGAATTTTCACGAGTCAAAACCGCTCATCGCAATGGGATTCGACTCTACTCTGGATCCGGCAGCGAAGACTCGGGCTTTGAATTTTTTATTCGGCGCTGTAATAAAAAAATATTTAATAATGATCGCCATCACTTTTTAAACTGGCAAACTTTCGTTGCCGTTTCGGCTGATCAGCGTCGTCGTGAGCTCTGTGAGCAAATTTCAGCGATTCTGATGAAAGATCTTGCCGTGGATGGTCTGAGCGATACACAGCTTATCGAAAAGCTGCAACACCGATTGCAGAATGATCACCGATGCGAAGCGATCGCATTTTACACAATCCGCCGCGGCGGCTCTTTTTTCGGTCGAACGCGTAGATGTATAGAAGACTGGTGGGAGACCTGGGATCTGTTACTGGAAAATACAGAGAAACCCCAAGTCAATGCCTTTCTGTTTTACATACCCGGATGGCGCGCATGTTTTCCCCCTTTGTTTGCATCGAGGATGGGGAAAGCAGTTGAGCACATTGGGAATTTTCCGAAATTAAAGCCGCATCATTTGATCGACTGGTGGCGTGCTCATAATCAAGAACTGAACGATCTTCACGGGCCTGTGTCGCAATCTGAATTAAAGCGCGTGTTCAGGCTCTGTGGTAGCAACCATTTCGATCATATTCACGAACGATATATGCTGACACACGCCGGTCAGTCGCGAAATTCATAATTTACAGATAAAAAAAGCAAGGCAAAACCATGTCAAAAATTGAGCTGAGAAAAAAAGCCATACCCAAAGATCGGAAAGACGATACCCTCCCACAGGACTATGTGGTCTGGGACGATGATATGGTTTCGGCTGCGAATGTTGCACTGGTGCTGGGTAAACCACTGTTACTGACTGGCGATCCTGGAGTTGGGAAGTCGGAATTTTCGCGTTGGCTTGCTTATGAAATGGAGCTTGGTGAACCCGAGTCCTTTGTCGTAAAATCGACCACTGAAGCGAACGACTTGTTTTATCGTTTTGATGCTTTGGGCCGTTTCCATGACGCCCAGATCAGCGTGGGAAGCAACCCGCTTCAATCACCTGCGGTGTCTGCTGGCACGACAAAACTGCGCAGTACTCTGGACTATATAAGTTATGAAGCATTGGGCCGGGCAATCCTGTATTCACAGGGGCGCGAGTATGCGGAATCCAAAGGCTTGATCAATGCTTCAATGGATCCGGGTTTTCTACAGCGCTTCCCACAAAAACCGCGCCGTAGCGTTGTTTTGATTGACGAAATTGACAAGGCGCAGCGCGATGTTCCCAATGATATTCTTGACGAAATCGATAAAATGGTATTCACCGCGCGGGAAATCGGCAACCAATTGATCTCCGCAGCGAATGAAATGCGCCCAATCGTGGTGATTACCAGCAATTCCGAACGTGATTTGCCGGAACCGTTTTTAAGGCGCTGCGTGTATTACGACATTGCTTTTCCGACTGAAGACGGAGTTCTGGAGCAGATCGTCCAGAGTCGTCTCGGCGATCGTATGGCAAGTAATTGTCCGCTTGTCGAGCAAGCTTTACAGATGCTGAAATACTTGCGAAGTGGTGAAATTACTCTCGATCACAAACCTGGTACCGCAGAACTGCTGGACTGGCTCTACGAACTCAGCGTAGATCGCCGCGACCTTGCTGTGACTCTGGCAAATCATCCCAGAGGCCGGATCGCGGCCTGCGCGACACTGTTCAAGCATAAAAAGGATCAGCAGCAGGCAACCGAGAGGGCCTGGAAGCAATGGCTGGAACGGAGCCAGAATGTTTCAACCGATTCCGAAACCTGAGCGTATTGCTCCTGCAACATGATATACGCTGCTCTGGAACGGGCATTGCCCGATCTGATCCGTGAATTGCGCAGGCAGGGCTATTCCGCTGGCATCGATCAACTCATTTCAGCGCGTATCCTGTTTGGCAACTGGACACAGCACGGTCCGGTTCCGAAAGCAATACTGTGCGCTTCACTGAGCGCGTTATTCAGCACCTCTGCGCGGCAGCAGGCGGATTTTCCGGACATATTTGAACACTGGTTTGAACGTTGGGACTTGTACCCGACAGAAATCGTATCGCCGTTGTTACCTGAACTGACGGAGTCGCCGGGCCTGATGCAGTTTGGAAAAAGCCACTGGCGTTTTAAAGTCGTCTGTGGAGCGGCGATGGTTCTGGTATTGTGTTTGGTGTTGGTTTTTATTCGACTCGATAATCCAGATATGGATGAACAGTCAAATGCTGCCAATCTGTCTGCGGCACAAGGTGGATCTGGTGAGGAAACTCCAGACATCGAACAAAAACCACCAGATCTATGGGTGCCGTCGCCTCGCCTGCCTGCGGAAGTTATTCGCGCACCAGCGAAATACCGCCCCGACTTTGGTTACCCGATACAATATGCTTTATTGTTGCCCATAGCGTTGTGGGTGTTCTGGTTGTTGTCACGTCTGCAGCTTCGTTATCTGGTATTAAAAAAAAACCGCGTGCTCGACGACAAAAACAGCACGCCGTCCTTTCGACTGCATACTTTGAGGTTGAAACGTTATCCTGCTGATCTGTTTCGGGTAGCTGCCTGGAAGTCCGTGTATAAATGGTGGCGCAGACCTAAAGCGTTTCGTTCGCGTCGGCTCAACGTGGCAAAAACCGTACAGCGTACTTTGAATAACGGCGGATTTTTTCAGGCAGCATTTCGTCAACGAATGCTGCCTGCAGATTATGTTCTGTTAATCGATCGTCGTCACCGTAACGATTTTGTCGCGGAGTTTGCGATGGAGTTTTGCCGGGTTATGCGTGAAGAGGGCATTTTTCTGAGTGTTTACCATTACCATGCAGAACCTGTCTTGTTCTGGTCCTATACATCTGCGTCCGAAGGTGTGGATCTTCACGGTCTGGTAGGTCGGCATTCCGGAAACAATCTGTTGATCGTCGGTGAGGCCGCGACTCTTATTAATTCCGCGGTATCTTATGGCGACTGGCAGAGCAGTACACTGCTGGCGGTCAATTCGCCTCTGGAGTGGGGCGAAGCGGAAATTCAACTGGCACAACAAGGGGTTTGTATTTTGCCGTTTAGCCGACGCGGTTTGTCGGAGTTGCCCGAAGTTACAGCATCGTTTTCCGAACCCGAGTTTATCGACGGGTTTCGCTATATCGACGTTCTCGATTCCCCACAACCTCAGGCACCGGGCTTGTCGGCACACAGCTGGTTTGACGACAGAAAATTGTCCGCTAAACGAAAAAAGCGCTTCATTCGGTCGCTGCTCCACGTACTGGGTTATGAAGGCTTTGAACTGCTCGCCGCAACTGCGGCCTATCCGAGTCTAGACTGGCAGTTGACCCAGGCGCTGGATGTAGAGTTAGCGCTAAGTCCCGGTGAAAGTCGGGAAATTCGTTTGCGCAGTCTTGCACGCATTCCGTGGTTCCGCCGCGCTGCGATCCCTGACCACTGGCGGCGTGTTTTGTTACGCACAGTCGACGCGGGCCAATTGGCAAAAATCACCCGGGCTTATCGCAATCTTCAAAATTATCAGGGGGGTGTGACCCATTCTCTGCCGGTTGCAGTGCCAATCTCGGATCTTGAGGCTAAAGAACAGTCAGAATTATTGCCGATGGTCTCGGCCAGCGATCCTGGTCGTGATCGAGTCTATGCCAGCGTGATTTGTGGACGCAAGCCAGATCTTCTGGAGTTTACTTTGTTTCAACAACTCGACGATTGGATCGTACGGAAACTCAAGTTGGAACGATGGCGCGGCCTGTTCGCTTCGGCGTTGCTGTCTTTTATCCCGGTCGTTTTTATTGTATCGATAATGTTTTTTGGCTGGCGAATCTGGGCGGATGACTGGATCGAAAACAGGGCCGTGGAAAATATGCGTGAGCAACTCGGAAAGTATAGTGTGCAGGTGGTGTACAGACAGCCGGAACTTGAATTTACCGCCAAAGCATTGACAATAATCCTGGGAACCTGGAATTTTACAATCAAGGAACCTGTGCTGGAAAGAATATCTGCTCCTGAATCATTGACCAGCGGTGAGGAGGAAAGTGAATCACCACCGAACCGGATCGAGTTCTCGGGTGCAGTAAACCGGCCGGTTGCGAAAATTGTAGAGTCTTGTCTGCGCCATCTGACCTGGGGTGCCGCGCCGTCCATACTGAAATACCAGGACAGCGAAAATAAAGACATCAAGATTTCTTTGGTCGAGGCCTGGCGGCCCGGCTCGGTATTTCGTGATCCGTTGCCCGCAAATTTGTCGCAGCGGGTTTTTAGGGACTCTTTGCTGGATGGTGGGTTGGGACCGGCCATGGTTGAGGTGCCTGCGGGTTGTTTTTCGATGGGGTCGAATACAGACGATACGGAAAGTTATAAGGATGAAACACCTCGTCATGAAGTGTGTATCAAAAAATCCTTTAATATTGGTCGTTACGAAGTCACTTTCGACGATTACCAGAAATATATTCAGGCAAATGGGCTGAAACTTCCGAATTCCCAAGGTTGGGGGAAGGGGCATCGGCCAGTAATCAATGTGAGCTGGGAGGATGCAACGAATTATACAAAGTGGCTGTCGAAAGTGACCGAAAAATCTTACCGATTGCCGACTGAAGCGGAATGGGAATTCGTTGCCCGGGCCGGAACAAAGACCCATTATTGGTGGGCAGATGAGATTGGTTCGAACAAGGCGAACTGCCATGGTTGCGGGAGTCTTTGGGATGGCCGCATGACTGCGCCAGTGGGTTCCTTCGTCCCAAACGGTTTTGGCCTGTTCGATACCTCGGGGAATGTGTGGGAATGGGTACAGGACTGCTGGCATGACGACTACAAGGATGCGCCGACCGATGGATCGGCCTGGTTGGATAAAGATGGCGCCGACTGCGGTCGGCGCGTGATTCGCGGCGGCTCCTGGAACAGCAGGCCGAGGGCCCTGCGTTCCGCGGACCGTAACGGGGGGACCGCGGACGACCGGTACTCCAATGTCGGTTTCCGTCTCGCCCAGGACCTAAATTGACACTTTATTCTTTTTGCTTTTACACTTTAACTTGGAAAATTGATGGAGGCGAAGTGGGTGGATCGAAGTCCGCAGGCGGTTCAGGCCTGCCATGAATTGCTGCTGTGGATGATTCCACTGCTGCAAAAATTTCCACGCTCACACCGCTTTACTTTGGGGGAACGCATGGAAAATGTGTTGCTTGCGGTACTTGAATCTCTGGTTGCTGCAGCATATAGTGCAAGCAGTGAGAAACAGACGTTGCTGAAACGGGCGAATACCAAACTGGAAATACTACGTCATTTGTGGCGACTGGCGTTTGAACTGAAAATTATTCCGGTCCGTCGTTTTGAACATGGTGCGAAACTTATGGATCAACTGGGTCGCCAGATCGGTGGCTGGCTGCGCAGCAGGAGGACTTCATCGTGAAACGGCTCGGTAGACTTTGGCCTCAGCTTATTGAATTCGAGAATCTGCTTTCCGCCTGGCAAAAAGCAAGGCGCGGAAAACGTCAGACCCCGGAAGCGGCACGCTTCGAATTTTATCTTGAAAAGGAATTGATCCGATTACAACGGCAACTACAGAATGGCGATTACCGGCCCGGAAGCTACCGTTTGTTTACCATCTACGAACGCAAACCGCGCCAAATCGCTGCCGCACCGTTTCGTGATCGCGTAGTCCATCATGCGATTATGAATTGCATTGAGCCTGGGTTGGATCCTACGTTTATCCAGGATTCCTATGCCTGTCGGAAGGGTAAAGGCGTACATCAAGCGGTTAATCGTTATCAGACTTGGGCAAGGCGGTATGCCTATGCTTTAAAGCTGGATGTGGTGCAATATTTTGCATCCATCGACCATCAAATTCTCAAACACAAACTGTACCGACGCATCAAGGATAAACAAGTTCTTTGTTTGCTTGATACAATTATCGATGGTTCTCCTATCGCTGAGGAGGGCGATGCAAAGATATCAATGAGGAAAGGCATCCCGATCGGCAATCTGACCAGCCAGTTTTTTGCCAATTTGTATTTGGATGATCTGGATCATTATGTACAACAGGAGCTGAAGGTACATGCTTATCTTCGTTATGTCGATGATATGGTTATCCTCGATGATGATAAATCACGCTTGCATGATATCCGCTCAAAAATCGAAGAACGCCTAGGGGTTGAACGACTAAGGCTGCACCCTCGTAAAGCGCAGGTCAGTCCGGTAACCAAGGGACTGAACTTACTGGGTTACCTGGTTTATCCGGCGTCCCGCCGACTCAGAAATGATAATGGACATCGTTTTTATAGAAGGTTACGGGGCTTTGCTGAGGGTTATAATCAGGGTAGACTGGATTTTTCAGACTTTGATCCGTCGGTGCAAAGCTGGATTGGCCATGCGATACACGCTGATACTTATGGGTTGCGCCGTACAATATTTTCTAATGTGGTTTTTAGAAGGGGAACGGACCAAGAGGCGGTCGGCGCGTGATTCGCGGCGGCTCCTGGAACAACAAACCGAGGAACCTGCGTTCCGCGAACCGTAACAGGAGGACCGCGGACAACCGGAACAACAATGTCGGTTTCCGTCTCGCCCAGTCCGCCCGCGCGGCTTTAGGCCGGGCCCGGAGCCGAACCGTTCAAGGACGGTTCGGGTGTGGTGCGCGGGTGTCCATGAGTCCGTTTCCCGGCTTCGCAGGGATGGGAAGGCCGAATAGACTGCCACGGATGGAGGGGGCGGGGCTGGTAGACCGATGTGTCGAAGGTCCCGGTTCCATTGTTTTGGGTTGCAAATACTAATCTTGTGGCTGTCAGTGTTGCTAAAAAATGGCGTCACAGAATTATTATCGGGATTTTTCTGTTCGCTGTTGTGTCTGCCGGATTGTGGGCCGTTACCGGTGGACTGGAATTCTTGTTAACCCGTTGGTACGAAATATCCAACAAAAAAAGCATTTGCATATCCAAACCGGGTGAAGGGCCGGAAATGGTTGTGATTACACCTGGCAAGTCGATAGAGGGTAATAATACCGGCCATAGCATCACGCTCAAAAAACCGTTCGCGATCGGACGTTGCGAAGTGACTTTCGACGATTATCGGGCCTTTGTCAAAGCGACTGGGGAAACATTACCGAATTCAGAGGGCTGGGGTCAAGGGCGCCGGCCGGTGATCAATGTCAGTTGGCAGGACGCGGTGGATTATGCGCGCTGGTTGTCGGATGCCACGGGAAAATCCTATCGTTTGCCGACTGAGACGGAATGGAACTATGCGGCCCGGGCCGGAACAAAGACCAATTATTGGTGGGGAGACGAAATTGGTTCGAACAAGGCGAACTGCGATGGTTGCGGGAGTCTTTGGGATAGCCGCATGACTGCGCCAGTGGGTTCCTTCGTCCCAAACGGTTTTGGCCTGTTCGATACCTCGGGGAATGTGTGGGAATGGGTACAGGATTGCTGGCATGACGACTACAACGATGCGCCGACCGATGGATCGGCCTGGTTGGATAAAGATGGCGCCGATTGCGGTCGGCGCGTGATTCGCGGCGGCTCCTGGTCCAACTTTCCGAGGTACCTGCGTTCCGCGACCCGTGACGGGGGGGCCGCGGGCGACCGGGGCGACGGTGTCGGTTTCCGTCTCGCCCAGGACTTAAATTAACGCTTTTTTCTTTGTTCTTTTACACTTTAAAACATATTATTGGATTTCGTGCCCATGAGAGAAGCAAAGGGGTCAGTTCTCTTATTGTTGCATGCACTTATGAGCAAAGGGGTCAGTTCTCTTATTGTTGCATGCACTTACGAACGACCCTTCGTACTGTTGCCAAATACACCCTTGTTCGCGGGGTTTTGCCAGTTGCTCAATGCACCATAAGAAAATAATGGTATAACGCGACAACTGCCCCCGATGTACTGCGCTTTTTTAACTGCTGCTGCACTTTCTTTAATGCGTGTGCGGCCTCGATGGTTAATAAGCATTTGGGTTGTTTGTAGCCATTAATACGGGTGCCGACAAAATTAAAAACGCTGTAGTAACGGATTTCTACTTCAACCTCGGGAATAATTTGTACAATGTCAACAAATCGGGTGGCTCGAATAGTATCAAGTTGTGTATCAGCCGAGTGGCCGTTACTGGAGTTTAATGTCAGGATTACCGCAGTACTCAGGGCTAATAATTTGTGCATAGGATGGGGCGAGTGCCTGTTGCAATATAAATAGTGGTGAGAGTTGTGCTTGTCTATTTCTTTCGGTGCTATCAAAACAGCAAACGAGCTTAGTTATCAGGCAGTACGAGTCGAAGATTCGCTGAGCCATTGCCTTAGCTCTGTTTCAGAGAGTTCGCCAGCGGCCAGTTTTTCAAATACCACGACTGCTTCAGACTCGGGTGCATCGAAGGTATATCCGTTAATTTCCAGGAATATTGCAGTAATTGTTAATGCGCTACGTTTATTACCATCAATCGGCAATTGTTAATTGTTACCACATCAACGTCATTGGTTGTAGAAGCACGAACGATCAACTGCTCAATTTTTCCTTTACAAACTCAACTATTCCATCCAAAGCTACTTCCTCAGTTTCACCGTCCCTGCGGTTTTTATATTCAGCTGTTCCGGAATCCAGCCCCCGGTCACCAATAACAATGCGGTGAGGAATGCCGATAAGTTCGGCGTCGGCGAACATAAACCCGGCGCGGACTTTACGGTCGTCGAATAATACGTCGATTCCAGCGTCCAGTAGTTCCTGATAAATGAGTTCCATTGTTGCCCGCAGCCGCTCTGACTTGTGCATATTCATCGGTAACAGGGCTAGCTGAAAGGGTGCGATAGCATCCGGCCAGATGATACCTTTTTCGTCATGATTTTGTTCGATGGCTGCTGCGACAACTCGGGAGACGCCGATTCCGTAGCAACCCATGATCAAGTTTCTGCTTTTTCCTGATTCATCCAGCACGACTGCGTGCATCGAGTCGCTGTATTTACTGCCTAGCTGGAATATATGGCCAACCTCAATACCTCTGGCGATGGTTAATGTACCCTGACCGTCCGGACTGGGGTCGCCATCCTGCACCATGCGAATATCGTGAATAGCTTCTGGCAGTGGTAAATCCCGCTGCCAGTTTACACCGCAATGATGCTTGTCATCTTGGTTAGCGCCACAGACAAAGTCGGTTAAATTAGCTGCGCTACGGTCGACAATCAGTGTAATATCAAGTCCGATGGGTCCGATAGAACCGGCGGAACAACCCGCTGCCTGCCGGATTTCTTCGTCGTTGGCGAATTGTAATGGTGAGGCAATAGCCTCCAGTTTTTCGGCTTTAATGGGGTTTAATTCGTGATCTCCGCGTAGCAACAATGCGGCAATTGAGCCGTCTTCAGATTTTACTAATAGTGTTTTCAGGCAATTTTGTGCTGATGTATTCAGGTATTGACTGACTTCCTCGATACTGTGTTGTCCGGGTGTATCCACTGTTTGCAGTGCTTCTTTGGCTTGCCCCCGTTGTGAAGCATCGATCGCCTCGGCTTTCTCAATATTGGCTGCAAAATCGCTTTCGGTGGAAAATGCGATGGCGTCTTCTCCGGAATCAGCGAGCACATGGAATTCATGCGATAAATTGCCGCCGATTGCACCGGAATCGGCCAATACTGCGCGATATTTCAAGCCGGTTCGAGTGAAAATTTGGCTGTATGCCTGGTACATGACTTCGTAAGTCTCATTCAGTGACGCGTCATCCAGATGAAAGGAGTAAGCGTCCTTCATAATGAATTCACGGGCGCGCATGATTCCGAAGCGGGGCCGGATTTCGTCACGGAATTTGGTTTGAATCTGGTAATAGGTAATCGGTAGCTGTTTATAGCTTTTTAGTTCACCGCGAGCCAGATCCGTGATTATTTCTTCGTGGGTTGGTCCCAGACAGAAATCCCGATCATGGCGATCAGTGAGGCGCGCCAGTTCCGGTCCGTATTCATCCCAACGTCCGGATTCGTGCCAAAGTTCTGCAGGTTGGACTGCCGGCATCAGGACTTCTAATGCGCCAATACGATTCATTTCTTCGCGGGTGATAGCTTCGACTTTTTGCATTACACGTAAGCCCAGAGGTAGCCAGGTATATAATCCGGCGGCGAGTTTTCGAATCAGTCCGGCTCGCAGCATTAGTTTGTGGCTGGCGGTTTCTGCGTCTGCAGGAACCTGTTTGAGCGTGTTCAGGGGGAATTGTAGGGTTCGCATGTTCTGGTTTTGATGTTGGAATAAGAATGCTTTTTATAAAGGGTTATAATAATTGCTCAGAATATACCGTTCACTGAATGAAACTGAGAAACAGGCAGATCATTTTCTGGCAGCTTCCTTCAACGTCGCGAAGTGTACACTATTCGGTGATATGGGTGGAATAGTGTCGCTGATGTTGATACTTCATTGTCAAAAATATTATGGAATTTTTTTCAGCATCGCTCGTCGCTGCAGTTAAACTGATATTTGCATTCGATCCGGAAATTTATAGGATCATGTGGACATCGGTGCGAATATCTATAAGTTCGGCGTTACTGGCATCATTCATTGGAATTCCGTTAGGCGCACTGATTACGATCTACGAATTTCATGGTAAGAAATTTCTGCAGGTGATGCTGAATTCCTTGATGGCGCTTCCTACGGTAACCATTGGCTTGATATTCTATGGCTTGTTGAGTCGCAACGGGCCAATGGGTGATTACGGACTTTTGTATACTCAAATGGCGGTCATCTTGGGAGAATGTGTTTTGATTCTTCCCATTGTCGTGAACTTGACAATTTCAGCAATTCAATCGGCCGATGAGCGACTGCTGCCTACGCTGAAAATGCTTGGTGCAAGTCAATTACAGCAGTTGTTGCTGGTTTTGAGGGAACGGCGAGTGGCTGTTCTGTGCGCTGTGGTTACTGGTTTTGGTCGTGCCATTGGCGAGGTTGGTGTGGCCATGATGTTGGGTGGAAATATTGCCGGTGTCACTCGGACTATGACGACAGCCATCGCATTGGAGACCAATAAGGGGGAGTTCGAGTTTGCACTGGCCTTGGGTCTATTACTGCTGTCTGTTGCTTTTGCAGTGAATGGGTTGTTGCAAGTACTCAGGCGAGGGCATGAATGACGATTCCAACTATTGCCTACAGCTTGACAGGAATTCAGTGTGCTTATGCCAATGGCCCTGCCGTTCTGGAAATAGAAAATCTGGATTTTCAGAGTAAAAACATTACAGCATTGATTGGCCCCAATGGGGCGGGTAAAAGTACTTTATTATCCGTTCTGGCCTTTCTTAAAGCTCCGAATGCAGGACGATTACAGTATTTTGGTCGTGATTGTTCAAACAAAAATTTGCTCCAGTTGCGCCGGCGGGTCGGTTTGGTTGCACAAAAACCCTATTTCTTAAGCGGATCGGTTACAGAGAATGTAGAATTGGGGTTGCGACTGCGTGGGGTGAATTTTCGCCAACGGCGCAAACAGGCATCGCGTGCCCTGCAGCAAGTCGATGCACAGGCTTTGTCCGATCAGTCCGTGAAAACCTTGTCCGGTGGCGAAGCGCAGAGGATCGCCTTGGCCCGAGTGCTGGTGCTGCAACCCGATGTTTTGTTGCTGGATGAACCCTTTACATTTCTTGATACCGGAGTCATCAAGACGCTGGAAAAATTATTTGTTGCACTGGTCGCAGAATTTGGCACGACCATTATCTTTAGTACTCATGACCGATTTCACGCTATGCTGCTAGCCGACCATGTAGTCAGCCTTGTCAATGGATGCATTACCGAAAGTCCGTTGATTAATTTCTACAGCGGAAAAATTGTTGACGGATTTTTCGATACAGGGCATTTAAAAATACAATTGCCTGAACCCATTCAAAATGGCAGCTATGTCTGCATAGATCCAAATGAAATTGTGTTGTCCGAGCAGCCGCTGATATCGACTATGCGTAATCGTTACCCGGCTGTTGTAACATCGATTACAGTCGATTCGGGAAATATTCGCATGACAGTTGATGGCCCGGAGCAATTCCAGGTACTGATTACCCGTCAGGCTTTGGATGATTTTGGTTTCAAAATCGGCGAGGAAATCTGGGTAAATTTTAAGTCAACGGCGGTCGAGGTTGTGGGAAGTTACACAACAAAATTTGACTAGTACTCGATATGGTGCGTTAGGCATAACTCTAAAGGTTCGTTGCCGTGAGAGAAGCACTTTATAGAATGGTTTATGCAATGTTTTTTCAATGGACTATATTTATTAAACATGAACAATTCAAATAATACAGATACAAACGTGGTGGAGGAGGAGCGTCGAGGAGCTGCTCGTTTGATTCACAGTGGTGAAGTAACACTTTCTCACCCTCTGGTTGGCGAAACAACAATGAAAGTGCACGATTCTTCAGCTCAGGGTGTTTTCCTGGTAGGTCCCTGTCAGTCTTTGCCGGGTGTTGGAAGTACCGTAAAACTTCAGATGCAGGGCATGAAAGAATCTGCTCCGATTGTTAATGCAAAGATTGTGCGTTTTAAGGCCTGGGGAGTTGCGTTGACTTTTTGTGACTAAGTGAAACTAAGTTTGTTCTTGATCGTCTTTTAGTTATCGTCATTATTTTCAACATCATTTTTGGTTGTATTATTTGGAAATGCATTCCAGAACGCATTTTGTAGAGTTTCCATGGATTGCATATGAGTTGGAAGAAAGGGTTTCATCAGATTCATGGCATCCATTCCTGGTACCCCACTTTTCATGTCTTCAGATACTTTTTGTATTATTTCATTTTGTAGCGACTGAATATCCGGTAGTCCAAAAAAGTCTCTTACTTCCTGTGGGGTTGCGTCGATTTCTACAGTTATTTTCATGCTATTGTCCTCATTATTCTAAGGAATGGATGAGTGATCGTTACTCACTCCGATTGTGTATCAGACGCTAATGATCGTCAACTCTAAATACGATAAATGGAGATTTGTGGACTGGAGAGCAATGGATATAAATCATCGTTTATTGGGGAGAGTATCAAACCAGGGGGTATACGTCCCGTACAATCAATGGCCTGTACCCGTAGCCATTAATCCTGCATAGGATGTAATTTGCACTTTGAATATGCCAAACAGGTTAATAGCCAGGAAAATTTGTTTAGGAGTGAGGATTCAATAATATACGAATCTTGACTTGTCTTATTGTCCGTCTACTGCGTTGTAGCAACAGTTGCGTAGCCCGGCTATGCGCCTGTTGCTACGCCTTGAAGACAAACAATAATCCTGCGTCAATCTTTCGCATATTATTAAAACCTCGCTCCTTAGTAGTGATCCAGACGGTACGAAGTCAAATCGGGTAAACGTTTACTATGGTATATTGAAAGCAGTTGAGTGTAGAGGGGATAACGAAACTATGACGCCAAGGGAGTTCAACATCAGCATACCTCAGGGAACGGTGGCCGCTATGGAGTGGGGTGATGCGGGTTCGCCCTCGGTTCTGGCGCTACATGGCTGGTTGGATAACGCGGCGAGTTTTTCAAGTCTGGCAAAAAGATTTGTTGGTTTTCATGTTGTTGCTGTCGATTTACCAGGACATGGGAAATCGGCTCATCGTTCTGTGGATGCATCCTATTCTTTCTCTGGATACGTTGCGGATGTCTTAAGCATTGTTGAAGCCTTGCAATGGTCGCAATACAGTCTGGTAGGGCATTCTTTGGGCGCGGGGATTGCTAGTCTGGTTGCGGTGGTGAATTATAAATTAATCGAAAATCTCGTGCTAATCGATGGCATTGGTCCTCTTTCGGAACCTTCCGCTGATGCGCCTGAACGTTTACGTCGTTCAATGCAAAGGCGTCTTAGAAAACCGATTAAAAAAAAATTGATATACGCGAATATCGAGCAGGCGATAGAAGCCAGGCAGGAGGCTGGAGACCTGAGTATTGATTCAACGGAATTATTGGTGAGACGTGGTACTGAGTCTGTTGATGGAGGCATTCGATGGCGTTGTGACCCTCGGTTGCTGTTACCCTCACCCGTTTATATGACAGAAGACCAGGTGCTGGCGATGTTGTCTGCTATACAATCCCGAACCTTATTAATCCAGGCGCGAACAGGCGCGTTGTCGCGAAATACGCTAATGAAAGAGCGCATAAAATCTGTACCGGATCTATCCGTTGTTGAGTTATCGGGTGGCCATCATCTCCATATGGAAAATCCCGGGCCAACTGCTGAAGCGATACTTGATTTTCTAAATGTGAATAAGCCACTTTAACAACGCGTCCTGAACCTGGTTGCCTGACCAATAGGTAACCGTCGGATGGCTAAGTAGCATTACAACGCTATAATGGGCGCCGTTTTTACCTTTGACGTATCCTGCCATAGCACGGGTTTTGTAGAGAAGTCCGGTTTTGATGCGGACGCGCCCGGCAGGGGCTTCTTTTTTTAATCGTTTGCGCATGGTACCGTCGATGGCGGCCAGTGACAGGGAAGCTAAAAATTCAGGTCGATATGAACTGTCCCAGCCTCGGCGCAACAATTTCGATAAGCTGTTAGCGGAAATGCGGCTTATTCTCGAAAGTCCTGCACCGTTTTCCATGACCAGTTCAGGCATGCTGATATGTTCTGATTGTAACCATTGTTTAACAGCTTTGAAGCCTTTTTCCGGCGTTCCAGGTATTCCAAAGCTTTCTCGTCCGAGGGTGAGAAATAACTGTCTGGCCATTATGTTATTGCTGAATTTGTTGACCCCTGTAATGACATCAGTCAATGGTTTTGAGGTGGCTACATGAAAAAGTGCAGAAGATCGTGGCCTGAGTTGTAAGCGGCCCTGACCGTTTAGCGTTCCACCGGATCGTTGCCAAAGCGATTTGAAGACACCGTAAGTGTATTCAGCATTGGATAGAATTGCCCGGGTAAAATCTAATTGGCCACAGCTATGAGGGTATTTGCCCTGAAAATTAAGTACCATTTTTTTATATTCGGTGCTGCTTTTGAATGACCAGCCTGACCATCGGCTACGGCATCGTCCGGGTATGGCGACCATGTTATTAACAATTTTTAAATTTGTCGCAGGCGGATCCGTGTAAATCCGAATGCCATTTTCCTCGGGCCGCAATATGACTTTAGTTGCTGAATAATTGATGCTGGTCGCGGTAGGGATTACGTTATAGACCCGGTCAGACTTACCATCAAATTTTCCGCGATTTTCACTGTTTGGCCGCACGGCTGAATTATCGATGATTAAATCACCGTTAATAGTTTTTAGTCCAAGGTTACGCAAGGAATATAGCTGATGCCGAAACAATTCAGTGACCAGAGATGGGTCTCCACCGCCTTTGAGCACCAGGTTACCATCGAGTTGTCCATCTAGAATTTGACCGTCGATGTAGTAGCGTGTTCTCCAGGAATAGGTGGGGCCCAGTAGTTCCAGCGCGGTCAAAGTAGTCACCAATTTCATTACGGATGCAGGATTACGAGGAACTGATGCATTAATGCTCAGCAGAGTGTCCGGTTTATCCAGTCGTTTAAGTTCCACACTCATCGATGCCATTGGGATCCGATGTTTTTTCAGCATTGCAGAAACTGTCGACGGTAATGGCAGGGATTGTGCACTGGTGGAGAAAGCCATCATGACAAAAAGAGAAAATGTGAAATAGAGTCGTTTCATAGCATTTATTTCCGTATAACGGCTGGGAGACTGTTCGAGATTGGTGAGTTTCTAAGTATGATAAACAAAACCTGATGATTACTAGAACAATATTGTAACAGTCTCCACTACAACGATAATACTGAAAAACAGCCCTGAGTAATTAAAAAATGATGAATCACACAGATCTTTTGATTCCTGCAACAATAATGCGTGGCGGGAGCAGCAAAGGCTTATTTTTTCTGGACCGGGATTTGCCTGTAGATTCAAGTACCCGAGAGCGGATATATCTTAATGCAATGGGGAGTCCCGACCCTTATGGTAAACAGATTGATGGACTGGGTGGAGGAACATCGAGCACCAGCAAGGTTGCTGTAATATCGGCTTCAACTCGCGAGGGTTATGATGTTGATTATTTATTCGCTCATGTAGCGATCGATCAGGCGATGGTCGATTATTCGGGAAACTGCGGTAATTTATCATCGGCCGTCGGGGTTTTTGCGATTGAAAACGATCTTGTTGTGCCTCGGACGCCGATAACCCAGGTGCATGTCTGGCAAGTGAACACAAAACAACATATGGTGATTCATGTGCCTTACGATGATGCTAAAGTTATTTCTGCAGGGGACTATGTTGTTGCCGGGGTCGCGGGAAGCGGAGCAGCAATCAAGGTGGAATTTCTGCAGCATGACTCCGGGAACGGCCCGTTGATATTACCCACAGGGAATGCCAGTGAAAATTTGCATGTGCCGGGTGTTGGTGAAATAAGAGTAACATTGTTAAATTCAGGTAACCCGACGGTATTTGTGGGGCCTGAATCAATTGGTATGATTGGCACCGAACTTCCGGATACAATTAACAGTGATCGTGAAATATTGGCTAAGGTTGAAAAGATTCGCTGTGCAGCATCTGTAGCGATGGGTTTGACCTTATCGATAGAAGAGGCAGGTCAACGACCGGGTACTCCGAAATTGGCTTGTGTATCCCGGCCAATTGCATTTACAAGTACCCAGGGTGTCAGTATTGGCACCGAAGCAATGGACGTTTGTGCACGAATTTTTTCGATGGGACGTTTACACCACGCATTTACCGGTACCGGTGCGATAGCAGTGGCAGTTGCAGCGGCTATTCCAGGTACTGTGGTGACTGATTGTATAGACGCTCAACAGTACGAAGGGAATATGATCCGAATTGGACATTGCGCAGGCTCAATTGATGCTGAATGTGATGTTAACCATGAGCAAAGACTCTGGAAAATGTCGTCTGCTGCTATCAGGCGAACCGCTCGTACATTAATGCGGGGAGAGATCATTATTCCGAGCTATTTACCTGAGCTATAGTTTTGTAGAGAATATGCGTAGACTGATTGCGCACTGGATCGAAATCAGTTCACTGTAATAGGATCTATTCAGAGAGCTTTTTATATCGGGTACAGGTTTAGGCTTCTGTAACAGAGATGTTACAGCAGAGTTTAAAGGGACGGCTTTATGCGTCCCGAACAATCAATGGCTTGTACCCGCAGAAAAGTGGTCGCTGAATAGTTGTTTTTTTAAATTTAAAGATGAGGTGTTTATGGCTGATTATAAAAAATTTGTTTGTGTGGTTTGTGGGCATATATACGATGAAGCGGAAGGTGATCCGGATGGCGGAGTTGCTGCGGGTACTTTATGGGATGATGTTCCTGACGAATGGGTGTGTCCCGAATGTGGCGCGACAAAGAGTGATTTTGAACCCGCTTAATATAGATCACCTGGCATTATTGGGATGTGTAAAACCATCCCGGTAAGCTCTGTTGTATCTCCCCGCTTCAAAAGTTCGAATAATCAATAGTTTTGTAGCGGGATTTAATATGTTACTGAGAATCAGCAATGAATAAGGAATAATAATGCATGCACTGGTTGTTGGGTCGGGAATTGGTGGGGTGACTTTTGCCGAAGAATTGTTGAAAAAGAATCCGGACGCGTCCGTTACAATTTTGACCAAAGAGTCCGATGGGTATTATTCACGACCTTTGTTGTCTCATGGTTTTAGCCGGGAAGACATAGAAACTAAAATTGTAATGCGATCCGTGGATACACTGGCTCAATCCGCGATTGAGTTTGTTCATGGTGTTGAGGTGACTGAACTGGATCCTGGTGCACATTCATTAAACTTTGTTCGTCAGGGAGAGCATGAGACGATCGGCTATGACAAATTGGTTTTGGCAACCGGGTCAGATGCATTTATACCGCCGCCATTTCAGGATCAACAGGCGCTGTTTTCTGTATTCAACAGTCTTACTGACTTAAAGGCCTTGCGACGCCAACGTCAAGCTATGAAACAGAAAGGGGAGAACTCCCGGTGGGCCGTGATTGGCGGTGGTTTGATCGGCTGTGAGGTGGCGTCCGATCTGGCAGTAGCAGGCGATAAAGTCTGTCTGTTTCATGCAATGTCTAGATTGATGGAGCGCCAGCTTGTCGATGCCGATTCCCAATTAATGTCTGATGTACTTGCAGGATCGGGAATCAACACATACCTGAATTGTGCGGTGCAAGGGTTTCAGCGTGATGAACACGGTCTGACCGTAGTTTATGAAGGCGGTAAACAAACAGATTTTAGCGGTATTATTGTTGCCTGTGGATTTAAGCCGCGCATATCCCTGGCGCAGCAGGCGGGTTTAAAAGTTAATAGGGGTATTTTGGTTAATGAATTTCTAACTACAAGTGATACCGATATTTACGCAATAGGTGATGTCGCCGAATGGATAGACGGCAAACTCTATGCTTATGTAACCCCGATACGCAACCAGGCAATCTGGCTGGCAGGAACTTTGTCAGGAACTGTTTCGGAGCCATGGAAACCACCGTTTTTTAAGCCCAAAGCCAAAGTACAGGGTTTTAACGCAGAGCATTCTTATCTTTTTTAACTGGCTGGGTTCTGAGAAAAAGCATTACCGTTGCAGGTAGTGACACTATCAGCTGCTTAAATATTCAGTTGAAATTGGATCGAATCCTTTAGTTTAGTTGCTGATCAGGATATTCGAATATGGCCGTAGTTCTCAGTTGAGCAGAACAGGATTTTGGGAAACAAATTTGCTGATCAGGATTTTTAAGATGTCTATCAGTGGTAGCCTGTTTCTGATTGTTCTGTTACTGACCGCGAACGCAGAAGCCCAACAAAGACCTGATTTGACCTGGGGCCGTAGCGTAGTAAAAGTCATGGCAGACACAAAATCAGGGCGTGTTTCCATGGGTTCGGGTGTTGTTGTCGCCCCTGACCGGGTTGCAACAAACTGTCATGTGACGAGAAATGCACAATCGATAATGGTGATTAAAGGCATCAGTCGATATAAAGTCGTTTTGCAAGCGCCAAATATCCGTTTAGATGTCTGTATTTTATATACCGATAATCTGAAACTGCCAATCGCTGAAATGGGTCAGGTGACCGACGCGACTATCGGCAACAAAGTCTTTGTGTTTGGTTTTCCAGCCGCTGTGGGATTGGGTATGGTCAGAGGTAAAATTACCGGGCTATACAATTTTAACACGGGTATTATTATTCAGACCGACGCGGGATTTATGCGTGGTACCAGTGGCGGTGCTGTGTTTTCCTCCGCGGGTAAGTTGTTGGGCTTGCCTACTTTTATGGAAACTGTGCGATCTGGCGGAAATTATTATGCAGTACCGGTGGAATGGGTGTTACAGGGTTTAAAAGCACAGGCCCAACCGGTCGGTGTGATTAAAGGTTCTGCATTCTGGGAAAATGAAGGCTGGTCGATTTCATCTGTATCTATTGATTAAGCGAACTTTATTGGGTAGAAGAAAAACGAACTATCGTATGAATATTTGCTGTCATCGACACAACAAAATTTAGGTGACTCATCTGTAAGGTTTTGGTTGTCTGGGGAACCTGAAAATTGCACTGCGATTCTCTTGAAAGTGCAGTGAAAAATAAGCAATATTTTACTTTAAGTAAAAAAATTTCTGCAAAGTAATTCAGTTTATTTGTGGATGTAACAGATGGGGTACGGGAAGTAAACTATCCTATGCTATATTAGCGACGCGGGTTTCGTTACTGATGATATTACGGGTATCATCGAAAAAATTTAAAAAAGGGGTTGGTATGTTTTTGCGGTCAAAAATACTAAGAATTGGTTTTGTTCTATGGCTACTTGTTTTATCGACGGGTTGCTCCGTTATGCGAAGTTATAATGACGAGCTCACGGAGACCATTGGCTTTGCCCAATCAAATCAAGTGGATGTGGCGCTTCAGACATTGGAAAGTAACAATAAATATGGTGATAAGGACTTACTTTACTATATGGAGAAAGGTCAGTTATTGCGCTTTGATAATCGCTACCGGGAGAGTTCAGCGGCCTGGTTTACGGGCGATAAAATGATAGACGAGTGGGAAGCCGGTGCAATCGTTCGTTTGGGTGCGGGGGTAGAATATGTTGGAACAGTTTTACTTAATGATAAAACTCGCCGATACGATGGTCATGACTATGAAAAAGTCATGCTTACTACGCAACTGGCATTGAATCATTTATTGAATGGAGATTGGGACAGTGCGCGAATTGAAATAAAACAGATGCACGAACGTGAGGCCTTAATTGCCAGAGTGTTGGCCGAAGATAAAGAAGAATTAGAAGCAGAGAGCCAGAAAAAAGGCGTAAAAACAACTTTTAAGGATTTAAATGGCTATCCTGTCGAATCATTGGATGCACCAGAAGTAACAGCCTTAAAAAATGGCTATCAAAGTGCCTTTAGTCATTACTTGGCGGGATATGTGTTTGAGTCTTTGAACGAGCCCGGTCTGGCCGCTCCCGGTTATCGTCAGGCGATTGAATTAAATCCGAATATTGCTATTTTGGAAGAGGGTCTGGCCGGGCTGGAAACAAGGCCACGCAGCCAGTTTAACCAGACCGATGTTTTATTCGTAGTTGAGTCCGGAACTGCACCGTCACTCAATTCAATCACTATCCCTATTCCAGTGATTGTCGGAAATACTGGTGTTGTACCGATCTCATTTCCGATCTTAGACACTGATCCAACTCATACAGCGACCCCGGTGAAATTAGACATTAATGGGCAAAATCCTATTCCGTTAACAGCGGTAACCAGTTTGGATTTGATGTCCCGACGAGCCTTGCGTGATGATATGCCGGGTATCATTTTACGAGGTATTTTACGGGCGGCTGCAAAAACCGCGGCACAAAAAGCCCTTTATGATCAAGGTGGAGCGGTCGCAATTGCGGGAGTGGCGGTAAATATAGTGAACGTGATTACAGAAACTGCAGATGAGCGTACCTGGCGAACATTGCCTTCAACAATCAGTATCGGTCGGGCGTCACTACCGTCTGGAGATTATGAAGTGGGTATAAGAACCAGTAGCGGTGTGACGAATACTCAGGTCGTAAAGCTTCAGGGTGGTCATGCTGTGGTGGTGGTTCGTTTAATTGGGAATCAGGTGTTTTGGAGCCAATCCATTTAATAATAATGGGAATATTTCAGCGAAGGTTTTGTTGAAAAAGGAATATTTTTAAAATATTTGTGAATAATTACGTGGAATTCAACTCAGGTTCAGCTTTAATTGTCTAAAATAAGTTTCTTTATTTCGTCTGAAACAGATTCGATAGCAAGTTGGATTAAGCTTGGTTTTTGTAAAACTTAATATTGCGGGTAGACAAATAAAGATTTTTGTTCTTCAGAAAAAATTGAATTGGGGGGTAATATGCTAACAATACGCGTTCTTATTTGTATGAGCTTTTCGTTGTTTTTATTCGCTTGTGCTAACAATCAACCGATTCGGGCAAGTGGGCCAGGTAGCATTTATGCTCAGGTAGAAGAATTGGATCGAATGAAATATATTGAAGTGACTGATATGCGGGCAGTAAGGAAAAACGGACTACTCAACGTACAGTCAGAAATAACAAACCTGGATGATGATACTCAACAGATTCATTATCGTTATAAATGGCTTGATGGTGGTGGCTTTACGGTGGGTAACGAGGAGGCCTGGAAGCCTGCTCTTATCTATGGGCAGCAAAGAAAAATGATTACCGGGATTGCGCCGTCGGGTGCAGTTACTGATTTTAGATTGGTTCTGCAAAGTCCGGATCGTGGTGTGAATTGATGGAGATAGGCTTTCTCCTTTGGGAAAGTCATTGAGTGGTTGGAATAGGCATGAATTAACTCTGGCAGCGCCAAGTAAAGACAGAATGGCCAGCCAGTTTCGGAAGATATGAAATGCGCGTTCCTTAGGGATAATAATTTTTAATAATTAAATGGGGAAAGAGTATGAAAACTTTGCGAGTACACAGATCTATCATTTTGTTAACCGTTTTGGCGGCATTGTTATTGGGTGGTTGTGCATCAACATCGAGTGTGCAATACGGGGATCCAGGCGCTGTAGAAACATTAACCAACGAATTTGGTTCAACAGATTTACAAATGATCGCTGAAAAAATGGCAGGATCCTTACTCAATACCCCCATGATGGCATCAGGCGGTCGGCCCCTGGTCACGCTTGCTCCGGTAAAAAACAAGACCAGTGAATATATTGATACAAAATCAGTCACCGAAAAGATTCGTGTCACTCTTTTAAAAAGCGGCAGGGTTCGATTTGCGGTCGATACTGACGGTATGCAGAATCAGGTGGATGAAACAGTCAGGCAAACTCAAACGGGTATGTACCGACGAGGCAAATCCATCAGGGCCGGTCGAATGCATGGTGCTCAATACCGTATTGAAGGTACGTTTAGTTCAATTACAAAACAAGCCGGTCGAGTTAAGGATGTTTACTACAGTTTTCGTTTAGAACTTATTGATAATGAAACGGGTATTTACGAGTGGGCGGAAGAGAAAGAAATCCGCAAAACTTCTGAAAGGCCTGTATTCTAAGGAGTGTAACAATGAAATATTTACGTGGGTTAATGTTGTTGTGTTTATTTTTCAGTGTGTCTGTTCAGGCAAAGAAACCGCCTAAAATTGCGGTTACAGACCTGGCTTATAAGGAAACAATCAGAGAGTATATCCGTACCACAAATGTGAGGCACCGGACTTCTGAAGGGGCCTACTATAATGCTGGGGTGCATGCCAACCCTTACTATTATTCCGCGGGAGAAAGTGGCGGGGCATACAGGGACACCCAAACTGATATTTCTGAGGTGGAGGAGAGTTATAGCTATATTGAATTTGGTGAATTGCGTAAATTTGTCGGTGATATTAAAGGCGGAATTATAAAAAAAGGTAATTTCCGTCTTTCTCAGGCTAAACCTTTTCCGATGAGTGGAGGTGAAAAAGTATACGATATCATTTCCCGGATTAAGAAGGGCCATTTTCCGGGCGCGGATTATGTCCTGTTCGGCACTGTCAGCGAATTGGATTTTCGCAGCGAAACCCAGCCCATTATTAATACAAATTCGACCGGCTATGTTTTTAACTTAATGTTGGTTGCTGAATTTAGTCTCATTAATACGCGAACTTATGAAGTGACAGCCGCGTTTAGTGCCGTCGGTGATGGACAGGATATGCGTTTTATCACTCCAGGTAATAATGTTGTGCCAAGTCGGGGTAAAGTTGTTGCGGAAGTCTCCAAGACTTTAGGTGAAGATGTTTCTGATCAACTCTATCAGCAAGTCTATGGGGTTTATCATCAGAACAACAATTATGCTGACCATAGCTATTCAAGCTCAACTTCAGAATCCAGAGGTCAAGAGGGACAAGTGATTCATTACAGGAAATAAACTCCATTCGTAACTCTTGCCCCTAATCGAAACAGCCCTCTATGGGGGAATCTGTGGAGGAAGTGTATGCGGCAGGGAAGCCGCATCCAAGCCTACAAGGATGTATTTACGGCGTCTTCCGGAACAGATCACCCATAGAGGGGCGAGAGCAGTTACCTCCATTCATTTGTTTCTTCAAATCCTGCTTTAGGAGGCTCTCTATTCTCGGAGAGTCTCCTAAAATTCACCACCGGCATAACGACTAACCATTTTACTCAAGGATATAGGTGCGACCTTTGAGGCGTGTCCGCTACAGCCAAATGCTTCATAGCGTTCCTCGCAAATATTGCGCATCGCTTCGGTGGATGCTTTTAGAAATTTTCTCGGATCGAATACCGATTTATTTTCGGCCATGTATTGTCGAATCGCTCCGGTTGATGCCATTCTCAGGTCGGTATCAATGTTGACTTTACGTACACCGTGCTTAATTCCTTCCTGAATTTCTTCCACCGGGACGCCATAGGTCTCACCCATTTCGCCACCGTGGTTGTTGATGGTAGCTAACCATTCCTGAGGTACCGAGGATGAACCGTGCATGACCAGGTGTGTATTTGGGATTCGTGCGTGGATTTGTTTTATTCGGTCGATTGCTAAAATGTCACCGGTCGGTGGTCGGGAGAACTTATACGCGCCGTGACTGGTTCCTATAGCTATTGCTAATGTGTCAACATTCGTCCGTTCGACGAATTCAGCCGCTTCATCCGGGTCGGTGAGTAATTGCTCCTTGCTAAGTTTGCCTTCGGCACCATGGCCGTCTTCTTCTCCCATTTCACCGGTTTCCAATGATCCCAGACAGCCCAGTTCTCCCTCTACTGAAACACCGACAGCATGGGCGAGCTTAACGACTTCTGCGGTTGTTTCTACGTTATATTCAAAACTGGCGGGGGTTTTCATGTCTGGCATTAAAGAGCCATCCATCATCACAGAACTAAAGCCAGATTGGATAGATCGAAAACATACCGCAGGTTCGGCTCCATGATCCTGGTGCATGACGATAGGAATGTGAGGGTATTGTTCTATCGCAGCAAGAATCAGGTGGCGCAAAAAAGCTTCCCCTGCATAAGATCTGGCACCTGCCGAGCCCTGCATGATAACAGGGCTGTTGGTGGTATCTGCAGCCTGCATTATTGCGTGAACCTGCTCCATATTATTTACATTGAATGCAGGCAGACCGAAGTCATGTTCCGCTGCGTAATCTAATAATTGGCGCATAGAAATCAAGGCCATGAATTGCTTCTCCTAAAGTAAATTATTTATCGATAGATGATAAGGCTTAATCTAGTGAATGGGAATAGTGAATCCATCGATTTAGTCCGTATGCCGAAATTCTAATCGTCGAACTGTTTTTGCAGGGTCATTTGTTTTTTAATAATCATAAGCTTTTCTATGATAGGCATGAAGATAATTTCCATCGCCAGTCCCAGTTTTGCCCCTGGGATTACTATGTTGTTACGTCTGGACATAAAAGAATTGTGGATCATTGCCAGCAGGTAGGGAAAATCGACGCTGAATTTTCTGGGATCATTTACGCGGATTACAACCATACTTTCATCGGGTGACGGAACATCACGTGCAATGAATGGGTTGGATGTATCGACAGTCGGTACTCGTTGAAAATTAATATCAGTTCGAGAAAATTGCGGAGTGATCATATGAATATAATCGTGCATTCGTCGCAGAATCGTATCGGTAACAGTATCACGTTTGTATCCGCGTTCTTCGGTATCGCGATGAATTTTTTGAATCCACTCGAGATTAATTACGGGTACGGTCCCGATGATCAGGTCCGCGTACTTTCCAATGTCCACAGAGTCAGTTTTTGCAGCACCGTGTAAGCCCTCATAGAACATTAGATCCGTGTTTGGCGGATAGGCCGTCCAGGGTGTGAATGTTCCGCACGGGTAACCCGATTTTCTTGATTCATCCTGATCATGGATATAGTGACGAAATGATCCAGTGCCTAGTTGTGCGTATTCCTTGAATAAATTTTGTAATTCCTGCAGTAAATTTGCTTTGGCCGAGAAATGGCTGAATTTTTCTCCTGCTCTTTCGTGTATGGCAATTTGCTCGCGCATGTCGAGGCGGCTATAGCGGTGAAAACTGTCGCCTTCAACGATTGCTGGCAAGATTTCAAGGCGCGTGAAAATATGTTCGAATGCGTGGCGTACAGAAGTTGTGCCGGCACCTGATGAACCCGTTACAACAATGATTGGATGTTCCTTTGACATGGGCAAACCTCAGGTGAATGTGAGACACGGTAAGGTACTACAAAATATTCTCCGCGTGAATACGCTGTAGCCATTCCAGTTTAACACTGTCTGTATTCAGCAATGTTTTATACCCGGAATACGTGCAGGGTGTTTAGATGTGGCTGGATCTTCATACACCGTATTTCGCAGATCATTTTCTGGATCCTGGGTTTTATCGTTATCTTGACGATTACTTTACAGCTTACTTAGGTAACGCACATTAAATAACCTACCCAGATTGCGCAGGATTTTTATTCGTCTTCAAGGCGCAACGAAGGGAGCATAGCAAGCTATATGACCGAAGTTGCAACGCTGAAGACGGATAAAAAGACAAGCAAGAT
>Ga0114934_10000416_pt1 | contig 26649 bp, 17 predicted proteins | sample 4SBtaG_2_FD_99695 | JGI IMG/M metagenome (GOLD analysis project Ga0114934, IMG submission 99695) | Deep subsurface microbial communities from Kolumbo volcano to uncover new lineages of life (NeLLi) - 4SBTROV10_white metaG | ecosystem: Environmental > Aquatic > Marine > Volcanic ...
CATATAAATTGCGATCTTGTTTTGCCTTGGGATACCAACTTGAAAGATGCACACGCTGAAGGTGAGAAATTGAAGAAACTTTTGTCAGATAATTTTGAACAGGAAATAATTTTTAATTTACATATTGACGAATGTTTTACAAGATACTGTGCTTTTTGTCAAAAGAAAGACTGTCACGAAAGAAAAGAAGAGTTTAAATACATCTCTGAGCTTAGTACAACTCAATTTACATCAGAAAAAGAAGAAAAGAGTATATGACAGATAAAGAAATATTGGTGCATACAAAAAAAGAAAATTGTTTTGCGATAATAATCAGACATTCTGACAAAGAACAAGCTGATAAAAAACCGATAGACTTGATGCTTACTGAAATCGGAAAGAAAAAGGCTACTGATTTTGGTTCAAAAATTAGTACGAATAAAGAAATTCGCTTGTTTTATAGTTTTGTAAAACGCTGCGAAGAGACTGCTGATTGTATAGGCAAAGGATATGCGGGTGAGGTTGTTCAAAAAAAAGATGAAAAAATATTGGCTGGTCATTATCTCTTTGATGCAAAGAGGGTGTTTGCTGAGGCTGACAAGGTTGATAAATACAGTTTTATGGCAAACTGGTTTGAAGGTATGTACAATGAGCAGTACCTAATGAACGCATATACAGCACGACAAATGATGATTGATACAATTGTCAGTAACTACAATCCCAAATTTTTGGATATCTATGTTACTCACGATTGGAATGTTACGCTATTGTATAGTATGCACTATAATATCAAGAAAAAAAAATATCCTTGGCCTGAGTTCATGCACGGAGTCAGTTTTTTTATCAATGATGGGAAATTTTCGATTATGTGCGAAGCTGAAAAGTATATTGGCTTAGATTTTTGAAATTCAACTTTAAGATTGCATCCTGTTTTATATCAAAAATCAGTTTTTCCAATACGTATTTTAGATTGTCATTAAATAATGAGTCTCACTCCGCCAAGTTCGTTAATATTGTACGGAAATTTGTTTGATGGTGAACCAATAAACATAAAATTGGGCAAAATATTCCATTTCTTAGACAATTCCTGAATAAAGCTTGGGCTAAAAGTGCCATATATTTTTACAAATTCAATGTCAATTTCAGGATATGCTCTGTCAAGATATTCTATGTCACTTTTTAGATTCGCCGGACACTCTGAATCGTCATGTATCACTGTTACAATCTTTACTTTTCTTGTTTGTTCATTTCTGAGTACGTAGAGCATTGCTTTGTTTAAGTTAGCAATATTGTCACCTTTTGTGAAGAATACAAATTCCTGAGAATTGATTCTATTGATTGAATTTTCTATTCTTTCATTAAGTTTTTGAACATATTTCAAAACCGGATCTGCAATATGGTGAATAACATTAATGATAACTCTCAATAAAACAGTTCTGTTGAGCATTATTATAATAAACAGTAGCGTTGGAATAAAATATTCAAGGAAAACAGAGAAATTAGAAGGATTACCATCTTCAGGTTTCATAACAATGTTGCCAATGATTGCAATTGTTACAGCTGATATAGCTAAAATTAAAGAAGTCCAAGAGGCTCTTTCTGGACGAGGCAATCTTTGTCTTTTAATTTTTAGATAAAAGTTTCCTATTACAAATAAAGCCATAACTGATAGAAATGAAATAGTATATACTCCTGCCAAAATAGATACTTTCCCTTTTGTTATCAATAATATTGAAATGCTTAATAACAAGAAACCGATAATAATTCTGTAAGAGCTTCCTTTTTTGTTTTTTTTAAGGAAGAAAGGTGGTAAAATTCTGTCGAGAGTCATACGTTCGAGCAGACCTGAAACTCCAACGAAAGAAGTAAGAACAGCTCCACTTAACACCAAGACAGCATCTATTGAAATAATAAATGCCAACCATTCTCCGGCAGATAATTCGGCCATATGCGACAAAAGTGTGTTTGAATACAATTGTTTGACTTCGGGAATTGGTATCATTGTTAAAGCAAAAAATGCCATCATTGGATTGAGCACACTTACTACAACCCACATATTACGTAAAGTTTTGGGGAAAACTCCTCTTTTTTGTTCCTCTACAAAGTTTGCGGAACTTTCAAATCCTGAAATTCCAAGCATTGATGCTGAAAATCCAAGGAAAATCGCAGTCCATATTCCGCCACCTTCAACAGGTAAACGCCAGTTTTGAATAAAAAGATCTGTGCCATTTTGGGTTAGGTATATTCCAATGGCTACTGCCAGAATAATCATTGATAGCAGGTGAAAAATAAAAATTGTCATTGCAACTCCTGCAGATTCTTTCAAACCTGAAATTGTTAAGCCTGCAAATAGGACCAAAAGCACAATTGTTGCAATAATGACATTCAATTGTGGAATAATATGGTTTAAGTAGTGCATAGCTTCGTTGGCCGAAATAACAGATGTAGCCATATATGACAAAATTGTTAGTGTGGCAGCAAAAGAAGCCATACTCTTGCTTGTAGTGTTTAATAAAGCATTGTAAGCACCTCCGTTTAAAGGCAAGGCTCCAACAACTTCACCATAAATTTTTCTGAAAAGGAATAGTACAAATGCAACAATCAATAGTGTTATCCAAGCATATTGACCTGCATAAATAATTGATAATGCTCCAACATAAAGTACTGATGAAGAAATATCATTTCCGCATATTGCTGTTGATTGAAATTCTCCTAATTTATGAGGCTTTTTTGACATTTGAATTAATTTAAAATTTGACCGTCTTTTAATTTAATAACTCTGTCTGACATTTTTGCTAATTGCTCGTCGTGAGTTACGATTAAAAAAGTCTGATTATATTTATCTCTCAATTTAAAAAATAAATTGTGTAATTCGGATTTATGAAAAGAATCTAAGTTACCAGAAGGCTCATCAGCAAGAATAACTTGGGGACTGTTTATCAATGCTCTTGCTACTGCTACTCTTTGCTGCTCGCCTCCAGACAATTCAGAAGGTCTGTGAGCTTTTCTATTTGTAATATTTAGAAACTCTAAAAGTTCTAAGGCTTTATCTGTAACTTCTTTGGTGTTGTTTCCTGCTATATAGCCGGGAATACAAACATTTTCGAGTGCTGTAAATTCAGGTAATAGATTATGAAACTGAAATATGATACCAATATTTTGATTTCTGTATTTTGAAAGTTTTTTGTCACTTAATTTTGTTAAATCTGTATTATTGATAATTACTTTTCCGCTGTCTTGTTTAAGAAGAGTGGCTATAATTTGCAACAGAGTTGTTTTCCCAGCACCACTTCTACCTACTACTGATACGATTTCTCCTTTCTCTATCCTCAAACTTATATCTTTAAGGATTTCTAAGTCTCCGAATTTTTTATATATATTTTCAACTATTATCATTTTTGAAAAAGTAATATCATATACAAAACATAAATTGCAACAAATATAATTCCTTTGTATCTATTTACAAATCTTTTCTTTAAAGGTAAAAATGAAAGAAATAAAACAAAACCTATTGCAGTCATCCATATCAAATCGTTTTGGAATTCTGCAAAATTGAATTTTATTGGATGTAGCAAACTTGTAATACCAAGTATTGAAGCAATATTAAAGATATTTGAACCAATTATATTACCAACAGAAATATCGCTTTCTTTTTTTATTGCTGCAGTTAGTGATGCTGCTAATTCTGGTAAACTTGTACCAAGAGCAATTACAGAAATGGATATTACTCTTTCGCTAATTCCAATAGCCAAAGCAAGATTTTTTGTCCCTTCAACCAAAATGTCTGAACCATACGCAAGAGCAGCTGAAGCCGCTATTATAATCAAAACTGCTATTGGAATCGAAAATTTTTTTTCTTCTTCGTCTTTTTCGTCTGTTACATGATTTTTTAATGAATAACGTATTTCCCACCAAACAAAAGCTATTAGTGATGCAAAAAGTATTGCTCCTTCAATACGTGTCAATACGTTGTCCCACATAAAAAGCCACAACATTGCAAACAAGCCCATCATTATTGGCCAGTCAAATTTTACTGTCTCTTTTTTTACAAAAATTGGCAATACTGCAATAGACATTCCCAATACCAATACAACATTTGCTATGTTTGAACCAATAACATTCCCAAGAGCAATGTCTGCTGAATTTTTGAAAGCCGCCTGAATACTAACTAGCAATTCTGGAGCTGATGTTCCAAATGCAACAACAGTCATTCCTACTACTAGTTTCGAAATATTGAAATATTTTGTGATTTCAACTGCTCCTTTGACAAGAAATTGTCCTCCACCAATTAATAGTACAAAACCCGCTACTATTTTTAATATATCAATTAGCATTAATTAATTTTTGAAATTTGCATTTTTTATATTCGGGAATTATACTAATATATAAACTTTGATTCTGTTCGTGAAGCCAATCAAGAAATACTTGATTTTTTTTGTTTGAAAGAGCTTTTTGATAAATCAAATCATAATCGTCTTTAAGATTTGCGGTGTGTTTAGGTGTCTTTTTTACAAGTAAGTATAGTTTAACAACCTGATTTCCATACAAATCATAAGTAACTATCGGTTTTGAAACAACACCTACTTCCAATGCCTTAACCTCTGATTTCATAACTGGAGGAAACTGATCAAGGGTAAAACTCAAATTGCCTGTCTGCTGATTAAATATATATCCGCCGTTATTTCTTGTATTTTCGTCGTCAGAGAATTTTAAAGCTGCTTGTTCAAAAGTAAGAGAATCGATACTTATGAGATTGTATATTGAATCTGCATAATTTTTAGTTCTTTCTATTGCTTTTTGGGGAATTACAGGTTTGATAAGTATGTGCTTTATGTCTACTCTGTCTCCAACTCTTTTTTCTAGTTTTATAATATGATAACCGTATTTTGATTTTACAACTTGTGATACTTCTCCTTCTTTTAGACTAAAAGCTGCATTTGCAAAGTCGGGGTCTAATTCTCCTTTTCCCATCAAGCCGAGGCTCCCTCCTTTTTTTGCAGACTCTGGATCTTCTGAATAAAGTTGTGCCATTGCTTCAAACATTCTTTGGCCTGAAACAATTTTTTTTCTGATATCATTCAATTTATAAATTGAAACTTCTTCTTCTTCTTTTGTCATCTTTGGATAAATAACAATTTGTTTCAATTCATACGATTCTTCAATAAGTGGTAAACTGTCAGGATCCAGATTTTTAAAATACTCAGCAACTTCCGATGGTGTAATATCAATGTCGTCTGTTATCGTATTCATTTCTTTTTGAGCTATCATTTGTTCTTTCAATGTTTTTGCCAAATCTTGTTTTATTTCCAAAATACTTTTATGTAAGTAATTTTCCAAATCTTCTTCACTTCCAAATTGTTGAATAAAAATATCGAGCCTTGAGTTCAATTGCATTTCCAGTTCCTGATCAGTTACTGTTATACTGTCAATTTTTGCCTGATTTAAAAGTATTTTTTGAATAATTTGACCTTCTAGAATATTGCATTTTGCTTGAGGACTTGCTGAATTACCCATGCTTAACCATTGAATATACTCTGATTCTACGCTAGATTGTAAAATAACCTCATCTCCAACTCTTGCTACTATTTGGTCTACTACAATAGTATCATTTTGAGCCAATAAGCTGAGGTTTAATATCAATATTATTAATGTAAATATTTTTTTCATTGTTTTATTTTTTTTATAAAATAATTTGTGTCTTTCTCCTTTATTATCTTCAATTTTTTAATGCAAATAATTATAGCAATATATCTAAAATCAAGGTCTTATGATATTATTTATTTATCAATTCTTTTTTCAATTTTTCCCACACGTCTTGATTAACTTCCACTTTATATTTTTTGTGTAATTGGTCAAGCCATTCTTTTTCGAGTAAGTTTTGATAGTCGGCAGTTACAAGACCTTTTATCAGATAATAGTTGTCTTTTATGTAAATTATTTTTTTGTTTTTTGTATCTACTACTATGTTTTGGTCTGCAGCTATTTTGTTGTTTTTCATCAATCCTATTATGTAATCTACTTCGTCATTGTCGCCTTCTTTGAAAATACCGTTCAATTCTATTGAGCTTATGTCTCCTTTTTTATTGCAAAGTTCTACTATTGCTGTATCTGAATAATTTTTATTTTTTTTCTTTTTCAAATATTTCAAAACTTTTTTCTTTGACTTTTCATCTTTATATGTATAAACAACCAAATCAAGTTTTTGATAATAATTATTTTTGTGTTGTAAATAGTAATTCTTTAAACCTGTAGTGTCTTTTATTGCTTTTTGCCATACTTTATCATTTGTAATATCAAAAAGTAGAAGTCCGTCATGATATTCTGTTATTAAATTTTTGAAATCTTCATTTTTGCTAGGTAATTGAGTGATTTCGTATGCTTTCAATTGAGCTTTAATAAATTCGTTAAATTTATCATTTATATATGGTTTCATGTCAACTTTTTGACGAATTATATTTTGATTTTCTGAAAGATATTTGGCAAAGTCTGAGTAAGTAAGTTTTTTGTCAGCAAAAGTAGCCAGAACTCTTGTGTCGTTTCTAAAAATTGTATCGTGCCATTTTTTCTGGAAAATTGTGCTGTCTATTTTAGTATAAAAATCATCCAAACTACCTACTTTTTTATAGTTATATTCTTTTTTGAGTTTATTGTAAATACTGTTTTTTACCAAATCATATCTATCTGATTTTTTCAATAATTCCAATAAACCTTTTTCTTCTTGATCAAAAGTTCCGTATGTTTCTCTACCTGTAAGTTTTATAAAATGATAACCTGCTGGTGTTCTAATTGGACCTACATAATCTCCGATTTTGTCTATTTTGTATGTAGCATTTTCGAAAGAACGAAACATTCTTCCTGTAGAAAACCAACCTACATCACCACCTTTTACACTTGTAGCTTTATCTTGAGAATATCTTTCTGCAACTTTTTCGAAAGCAACACCGTTTTCTAACTGTTGTTTGATAGTATCAATCAGTCTAAAAGCTGCTAAACTGTCTTTCTCTGAGGGGTTTAATGATAATCTGACATAAATGTGAGATGCTCTAACTCTTTTGGGTGCTGTACGTTCGCCTGTTATTTTTAAAATAAAAAATGCATTATTCGCATAAATAGGTTTCGATATTGATCCAATGGGATTGTTATATGCAAAATTTTCAATTTCATAAGGCATTCTCAAAACTCCATTATACCAAGCGTCTCCTTTGTCAAATTGTTTTTGTTTAGAATCTGAATATTCTTGTACTAAAGTTTGAAAATCAGTTCCTTTTATAGCTTTTGAATATGCTTCTCTTGCTTTTTCTCCTACTTTGGCAGAGTCTGATGTTGGTGCTATAAGTATTATGTAGCTCAATCTGATTTCTTTTTTTGATCTTTTGTATGCCTCTTTGAGCAATTTTGATTGCAATGCTGTATCTGTAAAGAATGGTTCTGCAAGTTGTCCTAAATACATATTGTATTCGTCTTTATAGGATTGAGTAGTGTCATATCCCAAATTAACTGCCTCGTGAACTTTAAGCTTGAAATTTATAAACAAGTTTAAGTAATTATTTAGATCCTCTTCAGTAATTTTATCCTGAATGTTGTTTTTTAGATAAGTTCTGATAAATTCTTCTTTTGAAATAGGCATTTGATCTATTGTCATTAAAGTATTTTGCCCATAAGCGTTAACTATAAAAAAAAGAATAGTTAATGAAACAATGATTTTTTTCATTTGTATTGTTTTTAATCGTTTGTATTTGATTTTTATTGTTTTACTCTTTATTTAAAATATTATAATTCTGCACAAAAATATAAACTTTTGATTATTTTATAGTTTAATTTAATTTTTTTTGAAAACTGATCTAAAAATATAGTGTAAATCTCATAATTGGATTATTAAATAATGAGTATTCATTTTGGTTTAGATTCCAAAGAATTAAATATGTTACGTATGATTTTTTGCCAATATTTTGACGAATACCACCACCTATGTAATATTCTGGATTAAGGACTCTTTCATTTTTTACATAATCAATCACATTGAATAACTTTACTCCTGAATGAATAACAAAAAAATTAAGTAAATAAAATTCGTCAAAGAAACCAGTACCATATATAAATTGAGATTTGTAGCCTATATTTTTGTACCATATAAAATCTATCCCAGTCCCGATAGAATTCCATTTTGTCAATGGTTTTGCAACAACCCCATTAAGATACAAATAAGTGTTGCTTCCAAACCAAAAGCTAAAATCACCACCATAATTCAGTTTAGGCGATATACGGATTGAATCTTTATAATTTTTAGGATTTTCGTAATAATCTATCTGAGAGAATGTTTTAATAATAGAAAATACAAACAGAAAAAAAAATAGACATTTCTTCATAAGACATTTGAAATTTCGCAAATATAAGAAAATAAAAAAGTAGCTAATCCAAAAAAAACTTAAAACTTATTTATTTTTTTTATTTAGTTATTTATTTAATTTTGTAAAATGATTTTTTTTATTCTACTAATTTTTTATTTTGGATTACCGTTATTGATTATTTGGTTAACAACCAAATATAAAAGTCTAAATAAGATTGGTGCTGTTGTAATAGCATACATAATTGGTTTGATAGTTGGTAATTCGGGCATAATTCCCGCTGATTATAATAATTTTATCGATTTTCTAACACAATTTACAGTTGCCATTGCAATACCATTAATTCTTTTTTCAACAAATTTGAAATTATGGTTTAAAGTGGTTGGTAAAACTCTTCTTTCTGTTTTACTAGGCTTGACATCAGTAATAATAATAATACTTATTGGTTTTTTTATCTTCAAAAGTAAAATTCCAGATACCTGGCAAATTTCGGGATTATTAGTAGGACTCTATTCCGGTGGTGACCCTAACCTTGCATCTTTGAAAACAGCTCTTGATGTATCACAAGAAAGGTTTATTATTGTTCATACATCTGATTTGTTTTTTGGTGCTTTGTTTTTGATTTTTATTATGATTTATGGAAAAAAAGTTTTTGAATTATTTCTTCCAAAATTTGAAAATGTTATTGCTAAAAAAGAGTTATCTGAAGATATTGGAGATACAGAATTTAGAAGTTTTAAAGAATATTTTTCAAACAAAAACTTTTTAAAAATTATTACTGGAATACTTTTATCACTTCTGATAGTTGGAATATCATTTTTTGTAGGAAGATTAAGTGAAAATTATGAAACAAGTCTTACTATCCTTTTGATTACTACATTGTCGATATTAGCCTCATTTATCATCAAAATCAGAAATTTGAAATATACATTCCAAACAGGAATGTACTTTATTATTGTATTTAGTTTGCTTGTTTCATCCAGAGCATATTTCAAAGAGATTTTTCAGATAAACTCACTATATATATTTATGTATGTTATTTTTTCTGTTTTAGGTAGTATTATCATTCACACATTGCTTTCGAAGATTTTCAAAATAGATGCCGATACAATGATTATAAGTTCAATTGCATTAGTTTATTCTGTACCATTTGTTCCCGTTGTAGCTTCTGCTTTGAAAAATAAAAATATAATTTTATCAGGAATTGTCGTTGGTTTGTTTGGTTATGTTATTGGAAATTATCTTGGTATTATACTATCTTTTATTCTACAGCAAATACCTCAATAATTTTTTTTACAAAAATTTATAACATTTATAATTTTATTTTAATTTTGAAAAAAAATGTTTTCTACATTAGCAATAATATTATATTCTTTATTTGCTTATCATCCCGTTCATTTAAGTGTAACAAATATCGAATACAATGAACAACAAAAGAAGTTTGAAGTTTCAATACGAGTTTTTATAGATGATTTTGAAAAAATTATCAATTATCAAAATAATATAAATCTTAAGCTCGAAAAAGAAGATGAATTGTCAAATGCAAATTATTATATAAACAAATATATTACAGATCATCTGAAACTAAAAATAAACGGAAGTTTCGTGCCTGAATCAAAATACAAATTAAAAAAGCGAGAAAAGAAAGATATAACTCTATGGCTTTATTACGAAATCAAATATAATAAAAAAATAGAGGAAATAGATATAACAAATCAGTTAATGACGGATTTGTACAAAGATCAAAAAAACATGCTAATTCTTACAATTCACAAAAAACAATATGCAATGGAATATAGTTTGAGAAAAATCACAAATAAAATTTCATTAAAATGAAAAAAATAATAAAATATATTTTTCTGTTTTCTATATTAGTGATAGGAATAAAATCAATAGCCCAGGAAACACAATTACCTGAATTTCTAAATTTTGAGCAATTTCTAAAAGTAGATTATATATCAGCACCTGCAATAAGTTTTGATGCACATTATTTTGCTTTTGTCGTCAATGACAATGATACATCAAGAATATACGAAACAGAATATATCAACGGTAAGTGGCAAAAACCAACAGAAATAAAGCAACTAACTAAATTGTTTGGAACAAAAAAATTGAATTCACCTGCATACAATTACGATGGTCGCACGCTCTATTTTTCTGCACAAAACGGACTATATACCGACATATTTTACATTAAAAGAACAGAAAATGGTTGGGCTGAGCCACAAACATTGCCCGTAAACAAAATAAATACACTATATGACGAAGGAGAACCTTCTATTTCTGCAAATGACAATATATTGTACTTTGTTAGATTTGAAAATCAAAAAGATAGCGAATGCGGAAGAATTTACTATTCACAAAGAGACAGAGATGGGAACTGGACAGAAGCAAAGCCACTAACTGATCCATTAAATAAAGGTTGCGAAAGGACGCCAAGAATATTATCTGATAATAATACTTTGCTTTTTTCTTCAAAACGAGATAAGAATAAGAAGTTTATGATTTATCACACATCACGACTATACGGCGATTTTTGGTTGCTACCCAAGCAGCTCTCAAATGATGTCAAGGATGACCAGTTGTATCCTTGTGTTAGCCAGATAGCAGATGTAATATATTATTCGTCTTTACAAAATAACAGAAAAGCGACAATTGTCCTTGATAGTTTGCCCAACTGGGCTGTCCCCCAAAAATCTATAAATTTGACTGGAAAAGTTACTAATGAAAATAATGAGCCAATACTAGCAAATATTTTATTAAGAAACCCTGCTTCTATGGAAATAATTGGAAGATATAAAAATCATTTACCTCAAGGCGATTACAATATATTCCTACCAAAAGACGGACATATTGTTGTTGATTATAATGCTGAAAATTATTCTCATTTCTTTTTCGAAATAGATACAAATTTCAATTCCTTTAAACAGAATATCAATGCAAAACTTTTTGATAGTGTCAAATTGAAGCTGAACGTATATGATAAGGATATTTATGAGCCACTAAATGTTGATATCAAAGTGTTTGATAAAACTACAGGAGACTCGATAGCTACAAAAATTCAAAAAGTTATAAAAGGAAAATATCAACTAACTTTGCCAATAGGTAAGAAAATAATAATAAAATTTACAGGATTCTATATAAAAGATACAGACTTGGAAATAGACCTTTCAGGAATAGTATTATTTGATAATTTTGAGAAAAATGTAGAAATTGAAACAGAAAAAACACCATATACATATATTGTTTTAGATAAACAAACTCAGGCAGGAGTAAGTTGTACGATTACACTTGTTGATAAAAAGACTAATAAAAGAATAGTAACAACAGCCACTACCGATGAAAATGGTAAAGTTACAATTTATTTAAAAAAAGGAGGAGTGTATGATATTTCAATAAATCCGCAGGGGTATGCATTTTATAGCGAACAATTAGACCTTAATACATCCCAAGAGACAACAAAAAAAGTAGAATTGCAACCTCTAAAAAAAGATGTAACTCTAAATATTCCTAACATCAACTTTGAAATCAATTCGTCAGAATTAAAAGTAGAATCATATAAAGAATTAGATAAAGTGATAGAATTGATGAGAAAAAATCCACAAATAAAAGTCGAGATTTCAGCTCATACTGACGATTTGGGTTCAGAAAAGTATAATATGCTTTTGTCCGAAAAACGTGCAAAATCTGTTGTAGATTACATGATTTTGAATGATTTGCCTGCAAATAGAATCATTGCTAAAGGATATGGCGAAACCAAACCGATTGTTCCCAATACATCTGAAGAGAACAGAGCTCTAAACCGTAGAGTAGAATTAAAAATAATTGAAGTTAACGAATAAATTTGAAATTATGCGTTTGTTATATACTCTAATAATTTTATTGACAATTGTCCCCAAATTGAATGCTCAGAAATATGAAGATATTATTCATTTAATTAATACACAAAAGTATTCCCAAGCATACACACTTTTGATGGATTATCAATCCGTTTATCCTGAATTTGCTAATACATATTATCAACTTGGGAACATTTCATATTATTGGGCTACTCACACCAATCCACTTAAAAACTTTGAGCAAACAGAATATTATATTAATAATACAAAACTTTTTTATGGTTTGTGTCTTTCAAAACTTAATGTTCAGGATAAAGATGTAAGAAAAAATCGAGAATATTATAAAACTATTGAACCTATAAAGGGTATAGAAAAACCAGAAAATCCTGATGTGATTTCATTTATAGACAAGCAAATGGAATCAATTAAAATTTATAATAAAAATATTCACGAAATTTATAAGAATTTCAACAAATTTTTGAGCTTTTATATAAAATCAGTAGATAAATACAAACAGATTATTTCAAAATATGCAAATTTGAACGATTTATATCTTGAGCAAAAAAGCTTGATCTTCAAATCAACCAATGACCTTATCATAAATTTTGATTCAACACAGTTTTACTTTAATTTATACAAAGATTGGCTTGATAAAACAAATCAAATAAAATATACTCCAGTTCTGACAAAGATGCCAATCGATATTTATCGTTTGGACGGTCTTGTAAGAAGTGATTTTTTAGCTGACACAATTTACATTTGGGACTACAAAAGTTGGTCTAAAAGTGTTCAGCAATACCTAACCAAACAAGTTACCGATTTTAGAAATACGATAATAAAAACAAACAAAGAATTCAATCAGCAAGAATATGATTTAAAAAATTTCAAAGGCTTCAAACATACATTCAAACCACTAGTACTACAGCAAAATATATACTTTAAAATCGAAAAATTTGACTACAATTCTGTAATTTCAAGATTGCTATATTACAGAGTTGCAAAAATAAATTTATTACAATACAACATCAGAATTTTCAATGATACTAGTAATGTCGAAATAAGTCAATTAAACAGATTCATCGAGTTTTACAAATTGTATGGATTGTATAAATTGGCAGACAGCCTAATAGATGATTTAAAACTAAATATTAACGATGAAAATTACAAAAAACATAAAGACTTTCTTGATTTTAATTATAAAAACAAAGACGGATTTTTTCAATACATCACTAATGAAAAGGTAGAAAACAAAACTATCATAAATAAGTCAATACAAAATCTTTTATATTTTACATATAAATCTCAAAATTTTATTTCTTTTTCTAATAAACCATTGAAAAATTTGAATAAAAATATATCCAATAGAATATCAAGATATTCTGTGTTCGATGCACCACCAAATAATTATTATACCTTGAACGTAGCCGAAGCAAAAGCAGGAGAAAGATATTTTACAGGATTCTATAAATCAACAGCAGGTTCGGTAGGTTTTGTAGGAAAAATAGAAAATGGAGAAATAGCTTGGCTAAAAAATTCAAGTTCTGCATTCAAGTCAAATGAAAGCGGAATATTAATATCAGCAACAGATTTTGGATGTGTAGTTATACTTCATTCATATATGAACGGAAAACATTACAATAATCTTGTAAAATTTTCGAAAGACGGAAAACAAATTTCTATCGCAAAAATACCCAGCATACTAATGCCCCGAAGTTTATACTACGATGAAATAAACGACAAAGCAACAATAGTTTTTCACGGTCAAAAATACGATTATCAGCAAAATAAAAACGATTCACTGTCTGTTATTCAATTCAGTTTTTCAAAAAATAAATTAGTTTGGAAAAAAAATATGGCATTGAAAGGAAACGTAATAAATATTATTCAAATAGATTCAACATATCATTTATATGCAAATTATAGCTCATTTAATTGTGATTCAGTAAGTTATATAAACAGCAAATCAAGTATTTTAAATATAGTATTGACATCAACAGGCGAATTAAAAAATGTAGACGAAATATTACCAAAATACGCAAATTATGGAGTTGATATTTTCAAAATCAATTCAGAGACAATCGCATTATTAGGGTTTAATAAAAAAGTTGATTTCAGAAAAACAAATTACAAAGATTTACCAACACCGTATTTATTGATTTTTGACAAAAAAAATAAAATAATTTTCGATAGTTTAAATTATTAAATAAATTAGCAAAAAAATTAGGCAAGAATTTTGTTTACTAAAAATTATGAAAAAAAATTTTATCATAACATTTCTTTTGCTGATTGCTATAAATACATTTTCCCAACAAATTAAAAATATTGGAGAGATACCTTTTATCCAAAATTATTCAACCGAAGATTATAAAGCTGCATCACAGAATTGGGATGGAATACAAGACAATAGAGGGATTTTGTATTTTGCAAACAGAGGAGGAAGTGTTTTAGAATTCGATGGAAAAATCTGGAATTCAATTAAGATATCAGACAATTCAATAAATTCACTATGTTTAGAACCAAAGTCAAACCTTATTTATATTGGAGGGAATAATATTATAGGTTATCTCAAACCAACTATACCAGGAAAATATGAATTTGTTTCTTTATTTGATAAAATACCAAAAGAATATCAAGATTTTCGTAATATTTGGGATATATTCATAACAAAAGATTCTTCAATCTATTTTCAAACCTTTGATGAAATTTTTTTGCTAAAAAACGATTCAATCAAAGTTTTGCCTGTTGATTCATACTTTTCAGAAGGCCTATTTCTCATTTCATTCAAGGTCGATGACAACATATTTGTTTATACCAAGTATAAAGGATTATACAAACTAAACGGAGATAAATTAGAATTTATAGAAGCATCCTCAATAACTGGAAAATCTATGGTAAGAGCTGTTTTACCATACAAAAACAATAGTTATATAATCTTCACTTGGTACGACGGAGCATTTGTATATGAAAACAATAAATTTGTAAAAATACAAACACCAATAGACGGATTTATATTTCAAGACTTATACAGAGCAATTACAATAAAAGATAAATATTATCTTTTTCAAAGATATTCAGGAGGTTTGTTGATAACCGACAAAAATTTCAATATCATTCAGACAATTTCAAAACAGCAGCAATTAAAGAATGGAAAAGTCGTTTATAAAGCCTTTATGGACAAAGAAGATAACCTATGGCTGTGTAAAGATAATGGAATTTCCTGCGTCTATCTCTTTAGCCCTTTTTCGATTATAGACCAATCATACGGTTTAGATAAAGATAATATTTGTACACAAGCACTTAAGTTCAAAGACAATCTACTTGTAGCAACAGCATCAGGAATTTTTATAAAAAAATGGAATCCTTTTGAAGACAAGATTATACACAAAACATTCACAAAAATCTATAATCCTAGAGGTTATTTAAATACAAACCACATAGATACAGTTGATAATACTGTTTTAGCTTCAGCCTCAAACGGATTCTATCAATTGATAAGCAAGAATGATACAGACTTATATAGTTCGAAATACATACTTACCGACAGAGGTATTCATGATTTTATAATCCCCCAAAATAACAAAAATGTTATTTTGGGAATAGCCAGAGTATTGTTTCTATTCAAAAAACAAAATAATGAATGGAAATATATAAAAGATTTTAAAGAGATTCAAGGAGAATATATAGTTCAGGATAAATATAACTATATATGGACATCAGACCTAATATCAGGTGTTAGTAAAATAAAATTTGATACATCATATGAAGATATATTGGAAATTGAAAATTATGCACAAAATGATTCAATTCTCAGTGGATTGCCCGAATCAAAAAATATTCTAATTTTTAGAATCAACGGAGAAGCAGTATTTTGTACCGATTACGGTATTTATAAATACGATATAAAAACTAATGAATTTTATTATGATACTTTATTGAATCAATATTTTGATTCAAATCGAAAGATAGTTATGCTTTATGAAGACAATTTTGGGAATATTTGGTATAAAACATTACAGATTCTAAAAAATAATGAAGAATTATGGCTTCTTGGAGAATTAAAAAAAGAAGACAATAAATATAAGGTCGTCGAAAATATTTTTTACCCATTCAAAAACAAAGTATATTCCTTTAATCAAATAAGCCCAAATGAATATATTATAGGAGGTTCAAACGGTTTTATACATTATGACACCAGAACACCATTCAGTACAGATATTTCATATCCAGCACTTATAAGAAGTGTTAAACTTCTGGACGCAGATTCAATTATTTTTGACGGAGTATTTTATGATAAAAACAATAATGTTTTAATTTCACAACCCGATAACGATATAAAAGAAATACCGAACAAACATAATAATCTTCGATTTATATTTAGTTCTGCATATTATCAGTCTCCCGAAGATATTACTTATTCTTATTATTTAGAAGGAAATGACCAATCATGGTCAGAATGGACAAAAGAAAATTATAAAGATTATTCAAACCTTAAACCCAATAAATATACTTTTTGGGTAAAAGCAAAAAATATTTACGGAAAAGAAAGTACAGTAGCAAAATATTCTTTTATCATAAAGCCTCCATTTTACTTAACAACTGTCGCATTTGGAATATATTTTGTCTTAATAGCATTATTTATTTGGTTTATAGTATATTTATATACACGAAGACTTAGAAAACAAAAAGAATATTTAGAAGACCTTGTAAAAAAACGAACAAAAGAAATTGAGCAACAAAAACAAGAAATTCTTGCACAAAGAGACCAATTAGCACAGAAAAATGTAGAAATTCAAAAAATAAACCTCGACCTTACAGATAGTATTGAATATGCAAAGAGAATACAGACAGCTATTTTGCCACTAGAGAAGACAATTAAAACATATTTACCCCAATATTTCATATTATTCAAGCCAAGAGATATTGTAAGTGGAGATTTTTACTGGTTTATGAATTTGAAAGGTAAAATTTTCTTTGCAGCAGTAGATTGTACCGGTCACGGAGTCCCCGGAGCATTTATGAGTCTGATAGGAACACAAACACTATCAATGATAGTACTAAATGAGCATATATATGAAGCCGATAAAATTTTAGAAAAACTAAATTTTTACATCCGATCCGCACTAAAACAAGATACAACAGATAATCAAGACGGAATGGATATGGCTCTTTGTGTTATAGATAAAGAAAAAAAGGAAATCGAATTTGCAGGAGCAAAAAATCCACTTTATTACATAACAAATAACGAATTGATAAAAATTAAAGGTAGTAGACAAGCAATAGGCGGTTTTCAATTTGCAGATTTCAAAAAAAACCTAATAAAATACGAATCCCCAACGTGGTTCTATATGTTTTCCGACGGATATGCAGACCAATTTGGAGGAGAAAAAGATAAACCCGAAAAATTTATGGTTAAGAGATTTAAAGAATTATTACTTAAAAATCACAAATTACCGATGCAAGAGCAAAAAGAAATACTTGATACCAAAATAACAAAATGGAAAGGAGAAATGAAACAAACTGATGATATATTAGTAATAGGATTTAAACTTTAACAAAAGAAATTATAAAAGAAAAAAAGAGACAATGTGTAAATTGATTGTAATTTCAGCACCTTCAGGAGCAGGTAAAACAACAATTGTGAGAGAAATAATAAAAGATGAAAAATTACGTTTAAAATTTTCTGTATCCGCAACAAGCAGACCTCCGAGAGATTATGAACAAAATGGAAAAGATTATTATTTTTTAAGCGTAAACGAATTTAAACAAAAAATAAAAAATAACGAATTTATAGAATGGCAAGAAGTTTACAAAAACCAATATTACGGCACCTTAAAATCAGAGATTGACAGAATTTTTAAGAACAAATTCAATGTTATTTTCGATGTCGACGTAAAAGGAGGAATAAATATAAAAAAACAATTTCCTGATATAACACTCTCTATTTTTATTCAGCCTCCCAACATCGAAGAACTTAGAAAAAGACTTAATAACAGAGGAACCGAAGATGAAAACTCTTTGAATAAAAGGATTGCTAAAGCAGAATATGAAATTTCATTATCAAACAACTTCGATAAAATAGTAGTAAATGACATTTTGGAAGATGCAGTAAACGAAGTTCATAATTTAATATCAGGTTTTATTTAAATCAAATATTTATATAAAAAGCATTGAATTTGTGATATTTTAAAAAAAATTCTATTTTTGTATAGTTCAAAATTTTGAGAATGAACAAACTAAAGCTAAGAAATATTTCGCTTACATATAAGGTTTTGATTTTGAGTTCGTTAGCTGTTTTTTTTGTAGTGTTTTTTATTATATTTTTAAGTGTAAATAAAAATAATTTTGAAAAAAAAGTTAGTTATCTTCAAAAAAAATATATAGTTAAAAATAAAATAAACTATAATATTCAAAGAAATATAAATCTATTTATTATTGATAATTATCTTTCATTTGAAAAGTTAGAAGATATCTCAAAAATTCAAAATAAATTCTATCTTGTAAATGACACAATTAATGATTATTTTAATCAATACCAAGCATACATTGAAAGTATAGAAGAAAACACGATACTCGAAGAATTGAAATCTCAATATCAAAAATACCAGAATACAGTATACGAGATATTCAATCAATACAAACAAGACGAAATAAATCTTAGCATAGTAAAAAGATACATAGACGATGAATTTTATGGCTACACACAAATAACAAAATCATTACAAAATCTTAAAAATTATAATGACAGGCAGTATAAAGTCTTGCTCAATTCATCACAGCGAATTTTTAGACGAACCATATTATTTACAATATTAATTTTTATATTTTTTATCATACTAATCACCTTTTTAATAGTATATCTATTTTATGACGATGTAAATTTGCCATTTAGAATAAGAAAATACCTCAATAGTCTAGCAAAAGAAGGAAAACTCAAATACAAAATACCAGATAATGAGGTAAATATTTTAATAGAAGATATCAAACGAATAGAAACAACTAATAAAGAAATAAAAAAATATTTAGATTCATTGATAAATGACGAGCTAGATATAAAAATCGAAAGAAGATCAAACACAATTTTTAGCTCATTAGAAAATCTTCAATTAAAGCTCAAAAACATAAAACAAGAAATAGCAGAAAAAAGAAATGAAGATGAACAAAAAGAATGGGCCAACAGAGGTTTGAATCTTTTTTCTGATATAATGAGACGCCATTCAAGCGATATAAATAAATTAAGTGACGAGGTATTGATTAATATAGTGAAATATTTGGATGTTGCTGTAGGAGGCATTTTTATTGCATCGGAAGAAGAAGAAACCTTAGAACTTATTTCAGCATTTGCTTATGACAGAAAAAAATATTTGTCAAAGAAAATAAATTTTGGTGACGGATTGATAGGAACAGTTGCACAAGACAAATCAATGTTGTTTTTGAATGATATTCCAGAAGACTATTTGCAAATTGAAGCAGGTTTAGGCGATGCACCACCAAACAGCCTATTGATAATGCCTTTAATATCAGATAAAGGACTAATGGGGGTAATGGAAATAGCATCATTCAAATTTCTAAAAGATTATGAAATAGAATTTGTAAAATCATTATCCAGATCAATAGCAGCAACAATAGAATCAGTAAAAATAAACGAAAAAACAAAAGAACTACTTTTAGAATCACAAAAAGCATCAGAAGAGCTAGAACGAAGAGAAAAAATATTAAAAGATACATTCGAAGAAGTATCAAAAGCTCACGAAGTTGCAAGAAAAAACGAAGTTGAACTAAGAGGTATACTCTCAGGAGTTGACCAGACATTGTTGAGGGCAGAATACTATCCAGACGGAGCATTCATCAATTCAAATATTGTACATAGAAAAGTAATGGGTTACAATATAGAATGGATGAAAGGAAAAAAGATTTTTGAATTTATTCCAGATGAAGAAATGGATGAATTTAAATCTATGTGGAATGATATTGTCAAAGGAAAACCAAAACAAATAACAGTAAAACGTACCAATAAACAAACAGGCGAAACTCTTTGGTTATTAAACAACTATACACCAATACTAAACGACCAAAAAGAAGTCGACAGAGTACTGTATCTTGCTATTGATATTACAGAGCAGAAAATTATAGAAGAAAGAGCAAAAAAATTACTTATTGAATCAGAGGAAAAAGAAGCCGAACTTAGAGGAGTTCTTACAGGAATTGATAGAACAATTCTACGAGCAATATATAAACCTGATGGGACATTCGTTGATGCAAACGAAATACATACATTAGTTATTGGATACAGAAAAGAAGATATGGTCGGAAAATCCATTCTTGAATTTATAGATAAAGAAGAACGAACAGAATTTTCAAAATTTTGGGAAAAAATAGCAAGAGGAAACGCACAGGAACTTACAGTAAAAAGACAAAACAAATCTACAGGAAGAGACGTTTGGCTTATCAATCAATATACACCAATATTTGATAAAGAAGGCAATGTTAGCCAAGTATTATACTTAGCTATCGATATTACCAAACAAAAGATGATTGAAGAAGAAGCATCTTTGCTTTTAGAAGAAACTAAGAAAAAAGAGATAGAACTAAAAGGAATTATCACAGGAATTGACCGTACTATATTACGAGCAGAATACAATATAGACGGAATATTAATTGATTCTAACGAAATACATCAAAATATACTAGGTTACAAACTTAGTGATATGCAAGGCAAATCAATACTTGAATTCCTAGATAATACAGAAGAAAAGAAAGAATTCCAAAAATTCTGGGAAGAAATTAAATCAGGTATAGCAAAAGAATTGATAGTAAAAAGGCAAAATAAATCTACAGGAGAAGAAATTTGGCTTATCAATCAATATAACCCAATTATAGGAGATAACGGAGAAATATATAAAATTTTATACTTAGCAATAGACATTACAGAGCAAAAGAAAAATGAGGAAATTTCTCAGCAAAGACTCATAGAATCTCAAATCAAAGAATTACAATTAAAAGGAATACTTAGCAGTTTGGACAGAACAGTATTACGTGCAGAATACTCTTTTGACGGAATACTTTTAGAATCAAATAAAATTCATCAAGAAATACTAGGTTACAAAGAAGAAGAAATGATTGGAAAGTCAATTCTTGAATTTATAGAAGAAGACCAGACATCAGATTTCTTGAAAATGTGGGATGAAATTGCAAATGGAGAATTCAAAGAATTAATTGTAAAAAGAATCAACAACACTACCGGAGATGAAATATGGCTTCATAATTTTTACAATCCGATATTTAACACAAAAGGAAAAGTTGACAGAATACTTTATCTCGCAATAGATATTTCAGAACAAAAAAGAAGTGAAGAAATTACCAAATCTCTACTTCTTGAATCAGAGAAAAGAGAAATAGAAATACAAGGAATTCTTTCAGGTATAGACAGGTCAGTTCTGCGAGCAGAATACAATAAAGACGGAATATTTTTAGATTCCAATGATTTGCATCAACAAATACTTGGTTACCAAAAAATAGAAATGATAGACAAATCTATATTAGAATTTATTGATGATTCACAAAAAGAAGAATTTTTAGAAATGTGGCAGGAAATAGTTTCCGGAGAAATTAAACAAATAACTGTCAAACGAGTTAATCGTTCAACAGGAGAAGATATATGGCTTACAAACTACTATAATCCAGTATTTGATGAAAATGGAGAATTGCAAAAAGTACTTTATATTGCAATAGATGTAACAGAACACAAATTACTCGAATATTTTAGTCAAGATATGCTAGACGAAGCACAAAAAACAGAGTATCAATTGAATATGATAATAGAAGCAGACGACCAAATTGTACCAAGAGCAGTATATGACAATAATTTTGTACTAAAAAAAGTAAATTCAAAGTACCTTGAAATATTTGAATTAGAACTAATAAATGTTGTAGAAAAAGAAATAGACGAAATATTCCCAAAAGAATTTACCGAAAAAATTAAAGGGCTCAGACAAGCTTTTAAAGAAGGAGAAAATCAAGAATTTTCTATTACAATCAAAAAAGATGGAGAAAACATAAAATTAAAAAATTTCTTTGTACCAATATTTGATGAAAATGGCGAATTGATAAATATAGTAAATATTATAAGAGAAGAGGCATCAAATTTGGAACAAGAATTGTCAGAATCAGATAAAGAATTGAATGAAGAAATAAAAAAATATAAAGAACTTAAAAATAATTTGTCAAATAAATTTGATACAGATATCGATAAATTATACGATGACTGGCTAAATAGTTTTGAGTAAAAAAAATATTGTATATTTGACCCAATAATTATCCAATAATGGAAGATGCAAAAAAAATAAAAATAATATTCACATTAATAGGTTTCCTACTTGGGTTACTATTTCCACTTATAACGATTATTTATTTATTAATTCAAAAAAGTCTTCCTTTTTCAATTTCATCAATTCAATATCTACATACAGTAGAAAAAACCTTGATAGTTGTTGATATTGCACCATTAGTATTGATGCTTGTATTTTATTTTTTAATTAATTTTGGATATAAATTAAGAGAGAAACTAAATTTAAAAATAGAAGAAATAAATAAAAATTTAGAACAGAATTCAGAATTTGCAAAAAGAATAGGACAAGGAGAATTAAATGTAGAGTTTGAACCCGATTCAGACGACATGCTAGGAAAATCACTATTATTGATGCGTAATAACCTTATCCGGACACGAGAAAGAGAAATAATGCAGAGCTGGATAACAAAAGGAAAGGAAATTATTGGAGATATTCAACGATTTCACAATAAAATAGATCAACTTTCATATCAAACATTAGTTGCAATAGTAGATTACGTAAATGCAGTACAAGGTGCATTTTATATTTATGATGAAGAAAACGAAAAGCTAGTAAATATAGCAACATATGCATATAATAGAAGAAAATACGTTCGTAATGAATTCAAAATCGGACAAGGTTTGATAGGTGCAGCAGCATATGAAAAAGATATAATTTACAGAAAAGAAATACCAGATGATTACGTCACTATTTCATCAGGCATATTGGGCGATAAAAAACCAAAAACATTATTGATAACACCATTACTTGGTGACGAAAAATTGCAAGGAGTAATAGAAATTGCATCTTTAGAAGAAGATTTAGACGACCGTGTTTTGAGCCTTTTAAAAGAAATAAGCAGTATAATCGGGCAAACAGTATTCAATCTGAAAGTAAATGAAAGAACAGCAAAACTTTTGGAAGAATCCCGCGAAATGACATACAAATTACGTAAGAATGAAGATGAATTGAGGAAAAATGCAGAAGAGATGAAGAATACTCAAATTCAGCTCGAAGACACAAACCGAAAATTAGCAGCACAAATTGCCGAAGTAGAACGAGCAAGTAAGAGATTATATTCTTTATTAGAAAATGCCTCAGAAGTAATTTCTATTTACAACAAAAACGGAATTATTATATATGAATCACCATCAATAGTTCACATACTTGGATACAATCCCGACGAATTGATTGGGCAAAACGGATTCAAAGTTTTTGACGATAAAATAAACGAAACACTTAAAAATGCCTTTGATAGCTTAATAAACAATCCAGATCAACCCATATCATTCGAGTACAAACTTCAAAAGCCAGATGGAGAAGAAATATGGCTAGAATCAATAGGACGTAACCTGATAGATAATCCTGCAATCAATGGAATCATATTTAATACCAGAGATATAACAGTACGTAAGATTGCTGAAAAAGCACAGAGAATGAGCGGACAGATGCAAGCATTATCAGAAAATTCTCCTGATATGATTATACGTTTAAGTTCCGAAGGAAAATTCTACTATGCAAACCCAATGGCAGAACAATTTTTAGGTGTAAGTAAACGACAAATTATTGGTAACCTAGTTGGAGATATAGATATAAATAGCGAAATCAAAAATTTCTTTTTAAGTTCATTTGATAGAATATTAAAAAATTCAATAAAATTTGAAACAGAAACAATATTTCCACAAGGCGAAAACGTAGAAGACAAAATAGTACAATTTAATGCAATCCCCGAATTTAATGAACAAAGCGAACTAGAAACAATACTTTACGTAGCACACGACATAACAGAACAAAAAAAGATACAAATTGAAATTGAAGAAAAGAACAAGAGCATCACAGAAAGTATCAACTATGCACGAAGAATACAAACAGCCATTCTTCCAACAGAAACAAAAATCAAACAATATTTACCATCATCATTCTTATTCTACTATCCAAGAGACGTAGTAAGTGGAGATATACCGTGGATATTACAAAAAGATGACATTATTTATATTGCAGCAATAGACTGTACAGGTCATGGAGTTCCCGGAGCATTACTTTCAATGATTGCACACTTTTTGCTAGATAATATTGTTTCAACTTCAGGACAAGAACTTAATTCAGGTGAAATACTTGATTTATTACACGAAAATGTACGAAAAACATTGAAACAAGATACTCCCGAAGCTGAAGCAAGAGATGGCATGGATATTGCATTGTGTAAAATAAATTATCAAAAAAATCAATTAGACTTTGCAGGAGCACATAGGCCATTATATTGTCTGAGAAATAATGGAGAATTTGAACAATATAAAGGAACATTAAAAGCAATTGGAGGTATTCCAATGGCAAATAAAAAAGAAAGAGGATTTCAAAATCACTCAGTAGCTTTTAACAAAAAAGATAAAATATTTATATTCTCCGACGGTTTGGCAGACCAAATAGGAGGTGAAAAAAACAGAAAATTCAAGAATTCTCAAATAAGAGAAGTTTTGATATCAAATAAAGATTTAAAAATAGAAAAAATTTATAGCAAAATAGAAGATACATACTTTGAATGGAAAGGAGCAAATAAACAAATTGATGATATATTATTAATAGGTGTTGAACTTTAAAAATACCAATATAAAATGGGAAATATAGTAAAAGATAGTAAAAAGTCTTTAGAATTTGTGTATGACTTTTATGTCAAGATGAAACGCAATAATATCAATCTTGCATATGAAGGAGAAATTACCCATCAAATTACAAAGGCATTTACATCATTGACAGAAAATAATATGATGAGGGACGAAGATTATAGTTCAGTTCAGAAAAAAGTATTCCACGTTATGGTAGAGTGCCTTCAGAATATTAGTAAACACGCCGACAATCAATTCAATTTCATCTCATCAAAAGATGGACGTGGCATTTTTCTTGTAAGTAAAGACGAAACAGAGTATAACGTAACAACAGGAAACGTTGTTAAAAATGAAAAGATAGAAGAATTGAAACAAATGTTGGAACATATCAACAGATTGTCAAGAGAAGAACTGAATAAACTATATAAACAAAAAATTAGAGAAGGAAGACTTTCTGAAAAAGGAGGAGCCGGCTTGGGATTTATTGATATAGCACGAAAAACAGGCCAAAAGCTTATATATAGCTTTATTAAAATTGACGATGAAAAATCATTTTTTGTTTTAACATCTTCAATTTCCAGAGTTAAATAATTTTTATAAATTTGTCATCTTTAAAAAAAGAAAATATATGATGCAAGCAATTAAAATACAGGGAACAGACGATACACCAAAAGTAATATTAGACCCTAATCCAGAAAATCCTGTTTTTGAAATATCAGGACGTTCATTGCCCGAAGACGTAGTTGCATTTTATGAACCAATACTAGAATGGCTTGATGAATATGCGCAAGACCCATTAGAAAAAACAATATTCAACTTCAAATTAGAATATTTCAATACAGCATCATCAAAATTATTGTTGGATATCCTTTTGAAATTAGAAGATATGTATGACGATCAAAAAGATGTACTAGTTCGATGGCATTTTCCTGAAGACGATGAAGATATGGAAGAAGCAGGAGAAGAATATGCTGATATTGTAGAAGTTCCATTTGAACAAGTTCGCTATACTCTAGATTAATTTTTTAAATGTAACAAATGAGTGAAGAAATATTAAATGCCCTGATACAGTTATTAGCTATCATAGCAAAACAGGACCAAGGTGTACATATAAAAGAATTAGAATATGTCGAAACATTTCTACAACAACAACTTAGCCCGGATGCAGTTCAGGAATTTCTTACTCAATTCAAACAAAAAGCAGAAATTGGAGAATTTTCATCTCCGAAAAAAAAGAAAAAAAAACTTACCCCAGTTCAAGAATCAGTTAGAACTTTAGCTCTTTGTCGTAAAATCAACAAAACCTTGAATCAAAGCCAGAAAATAGTTGTTTTAGTAAGACTATTTGAAATGGTAAATTCAAGCCGTCAATTTACAGAACAAAGAATTGCAATTATAGATACTGTTTCAGAAGTTTTTAATATCACAAAAGAAGAATATCAGGATATATACAATTTTGTAGTAGAGGATAGTAATGAAAAATTAGACAAACGTTCAATTCTTATTATCGACGATGAAGATTTGACATGTCAGGAATGTCTTTCAATAAAGACACAAA
>Ga0114934_10000417_pt1 | contig 26633 bp, 23 predicted proteins | sample 4SBtaG_2_FD_99695 | JGI IMG/M metagenome (GOLD analysis project Ga0114934, IMG submission 99695) | Deep subsurface microbial communities from Kolumbo volcano to uncover new lineages of life (NeLLi) - 4SBTROV10_white metaG | ecosystem: Environmental > Aquatic > Marine > Volcanic ...
GATAAATGTTCTGGTTTTCTCTTTGATCTCTGTGGTCTCTGTGTCTAAAAACAGATTCAGTTTTGGGTTTCCTCCCCTTCCTCCCATCCTCCCTGTGAAAGGTTTTGATTGGTTTTCTTGGCGTTCTTAGCGTCTTTGCGTGAGACAATATTTTGGTTGTATTGCAGGAACCACGCTTAGGGGCAAGGATGCCCCTCCTATGGCTCGATGAGGTTTTCCCCCCATCCTTACATTCGCGGCAAGATGCCGCTCCTACGGCTCGATGGTTGCTTTGCCTTTTCTCTTCATCTCCCCTGCTTCCCCGCCCCCCGGCCGATTCAAGTATCGGCCGCTACATGCCGTCATTCCGGCAAGCGAAGCGCGACCGGAATCGTTCTTTGAAGCCCCCGCCCGAGTCTTTGAAAAAGACGAGTCACGGCGTGGTCCAGAGGTGGAAAGCGCTTGCGGTTGGAAACTCTGGCACCCGCCCGATTAGGCCTGAAAGGCAGAGGGCGGGGGTGCGCAACACGTGCGGCCCTTAAGGTGGGATAGATGGCGATTTCTCTCCGGGCTTTCTTTTTGACTGTTGCAAGAGGCTATCATAATTCAAAATCATCCTCTTTCTCGGCGATGCCGAAGGTGACCGGCAATAACACGCGGCGGGAGCCGGTAAGGACGGCTTCGCGTTCCGCGCGGGCGAGCCCGTCTGCATCGCCTTCCGTTAAAGTTCCGGCGGCGACGAGGAAGCGCACCTCATCCAGCGTTTCTTCGGGGTCCGTCACGGTGATCCATTCCTCGCCCGTCGTATGAAGCTTGGGCCGGAAGTCCGCCTCCTTCAGCCATCCTCGCAGCTCAGACCCCGCGTCGGGGTGCCCTCCCGCCCCTGAGATCGTCCCGGCTATCAACCGCCCGAGCCCCGTGTCGGGTTCGTCCCGTCGGAGGGTTAGATCGGGCTCAGCGAGGAAGAGGAGCACCCCGCCCGCGGAGAGAACCCGTAACGCCTCACGCAGGACCGCGACCGGTTCCGTGAGCCACAGCAGGACGAAGTGAAAGGCGATCGCGTCGAAGGATCCGCTCTCGAAGGGAAGAGCTTCGCCCCGGCCGGTCGCCCTCTCCACTCCAGGCAAGGTGGCGCTGAAGGGTTTCGGGTCAAGCGCCGTAACCTTTCGTCCTGTTCGCGAGGCAATCTCGGTGGCAACCAGGCCGTTCCCGGCGCCGATTTCAAGTATGCGCTCTCTGGCGGCCAGCCTGCCCGTACGGTAGACGGCCCTGCGAAGGGGAAGAGTGCGCGAAAGCTGGGCGGGAGAAGTCGGCAGAGAAGAGGGGAAAGGCACCGTCAACGGCCGAAAAGGTAGAGGCCGAAAACGGCGGCGACTCCGAATCGGTAGTAGGCAAAGGGGCTGAGCTTCACCCGTTCAAGGATCTTGAGGAAGGTCGCAACCGCCAGCCACGCGACGAAGAAGGAAACGACGAATCCTACGGCGAAAAGAGCCGCGTCGTGCGCGTTAAGCGCGGAGGCGCTCTTGTACATATCGAGCGTTGTGGCCCCGGCCATCATGGGAACGGCGAGAATGAAGGAAAAGTCCGCCGCCGCCCTCAGTCCGATTCCTATAAGGAGCGCTCCCGCGATCGTCGCCCCGGAGCGCGAGAAACCCGGCCAGAGGGCGAGACACTGGAAGATACCGACCAGAAAAGCCTGGAGAAGGGTTATCTTTTCAACGTCCTTCACCGGTGTTGGACGGTTCAACTTCTCGGCGAAGATCATGTAGACGCCGCCGGCGACCAGGCCGATGAGTACGGTCAGGGGGGTGAAGAGGCGCTCCTTGATGGGATGGTAGAGCAGGAAGCCGAACAATACCGCGGGCGCCATGGCGAGGCCTATGTGCCATGGGGTAAGGCCCTTTTCTCTCCAGGGGCTCTTCCACCTGAAGGCCATCGCCGTAATCTTCCGGCGGTAGAGGACGACAATCGCGAGTATGGCGCCGAGCTGAATAAAAATCTCAAAGCTCTTTGCCTTGTCGCCGGTGAAGTCCAGCAGTTGTCCCGCGAGAATGAGGTGGCCGGTCGAACTGACCGGGATAAACTCGGTGAGGCCCTCCACGATTCCCATGATGACCGCGACGAGGTAGTGATACACGGAGAAACTCCTCTCAGCTTGAGGTTCCGGCCATTATCCCGGTTTGGGCCGGGCTCGAGAAGGGAAGCCTGCGTATGTCGGAAAGTCCGGCTTCACGCATCATTTCGGCAAGTTGACTCTCGGAGTATGCCCTGCCCTCCTGCGTCCCGAGGAGCATGTTCAGCGAAAAAAGGGCGGGATGCAATGGGCCGTCCATGGTGTCGTCGAGAATAAATTCGTGAATGAGAAGGAGCCCGCCCGGCGCAAGAGCCGCCGCTGCTTTTTTCAGCATGAGACGGCAGGCGTCGGGGCCCTCGCCGTGCAGAACATGGGAGAGCCAGGCCGCATCGAAGCCGCCCGGCAGGTCGTCCTTCAGGTAATCGCCCTCGACGAAGGAGACTCGATCGTCCATGCCGAACCGGTTTATGGTCTTTTCTGCGAAGTGTCTAGTGGTGGGCAGGTCGTAGACGACGGCGGTGAGGCCCTTGTTGACTCTGCAGAAGTGAAGCGCGTAGGTTCCGGGACCGCCTCCCAGATCGAGCAGTTTTTTCCTGCCGGTCATATCGATCGTCGGGACGAGCCTCGGGGCCAGCCCCGAAGCCAAATTGAACATTCCCATTAGAAATGCTTCGAGCTGGTCCCCGCCACGGTCGGCTACGCGGTCCGGCCTCGCCGGTTTACCGGAAAGGACCGATTCGTGGAGCCTGGACCAGCCTGCGACCAGGTAGTGGTGGTGTTTGATTATGTCGCCTACGTACTCCTTGGAACCTGGGCGCAGGTACGTGCTCGAATCGTAGGTATTGGCAAAGAGGCCATCCTTCCGGGAAAGCAGGTGCATCGCAGCCAGCGCGTTAAGGAGCATCTCCGTGCCGCGTCCTTCCGCCCCCAGCCGGGCGGCGACCTCACCGGCGGGGAGGTTCTCTTCCCCCATCAGCTCAAAGACGTTGAGCATGACCGCCGCGTGCAGGGCGCAGGCCTCCCAGTAGGAACCTGAAATCTTGAGAAGTTCTCCGCGTGTCCGGTGTTTCTCTCCGGCGGTCATCGCTTCACCCCGCTGTCGGCCGTTTTTCCCGCGGTGGTGGTTTTAATCGTGACCCTTCGTCTACGCGGTCCCCGCCCGCTCAAAAAGCCCTTGACAATCTGGAAGGATTTTTCACTGAGATCATAGCGGTCCAGTTCCAAGGAGTACCGTTGGAGAAGTTTTATGTTGGGCGATGATGAAAGTTTTTTCTCCACGCCCAGTCTCTTTCTAAAGTAGGTTATCTGTTTTTCCAGAGACCGTCTGTGCGTCTCGGTTAGCTCCGGGTAACGCGCACATTCCTCAAGGACGTCCAGCATCCGCTGGTCTTCGCCGAGCGCCCGTAGTTCCTTCGCGCCCCGGTACCGATGAATGGTTTCATGCGTCCAGAGGAATTCGGAGGGCCCCATGGCTTTCTTTTCCAGCTCCCCGCCCAGCAGGTTGAAGATGGCCTCCGTCTTCTTCACCCCGTCCACCGCGTCCTGAAGCGAGCCCCGATTTCCCCGGTGGGCCTCCACCCACTTGAGGTAGGATTCGACGGTGGGTCCGATATCTTCGCAGATACCAATGTAAAGCTTCAGTCTTTCTTCGGAGATCAAGCCGCTTTCAGGTGGGACGAAGGCGTCTTTCGTCCGCAACCGGGTGAGCCGTTCGGCACTTTTCTTCATTTGTACACTATTGTGCACCAGCTTCCTGACCTGTTTGCCTCCATGGGAATACCAGAGGAAAAAACCGCCCCCGACGCACAGGAACAAGAGTACGAGCAGGATTCCCAGGAGAATTTTTCCGAAACTTTTCATTGTTCAATCCTCCTAGCTCTATTCTGTACCTTGCTGACAGGACATTTTCCGCGATGGCGTGTCAATATGACGCGCCGCCGGAAGCGACGGGTGCCATAATGGCATGCCGTTTCTCTTCAACCAAAGCAAAACCGTGCTTAAGAGGCTCCTCACCGTTGGCACGGGGCTTGCATACTTAGTAAGCGTCCGGCAACCATCCCCAATGGTTCCGGACGTACCACTCAACACCCCCTCCCTACTCCCTAGGCCCGCCCGCAATGGGCGGGCCGCTTTTTTTCAACCCGAGGCGATTTCCCGGCAGCAGACGCCGCGGTGCTCCGTTTCGAGGGGACACCCTCCTCCACACAGGGAGAGGTGCTCGCACGCTTCGCACTCGGCGAGAGGTTGCTGGGGGAGTCGCAGCTTTTTGCAGAGGGGGTGGTTCCAGATTTGCTTCCATTCGTCTTTGAGAATGTTACCCACTCCCTCGTAGTAGGATTGGCACGGTATTACCGTGCCGTCGGGTTCCACCGCCATGCTGAGCCTCGCCGCGGTGCACTGCTTTACCCCGAGGCCCATCTCGACCGGGTTGAGTTCGCAGTAGCGCGTGGGTGTGTACCATATAAAGCGAAGATTCTTCGCCCTGGCGCGCGCGGCCATTTGCTCAAGGACGGGGATGACCTCGTCGGGAGCCAGCTCCACGCCGCTTTTTTCGCCCCGGCCGGAGTAGATCATCCCGTTGACGGCGAAGGTGGACAGGCCCGCGTCGGCGACGAAGTCCACCAGCTTCTCCATGCCGGAAACGTTCGTTTTCGTTATCGTCGTGTTGGTCATGGTGTAGAGGCCGGCGGCGACCGAGGCTCTCAAACCCTTCAACGTTTCATCGAATGATTCCGCCCCGGTCACACCGTTGTGAATTTTCGGATCGGCCGATTCGAGCGTCACCTGGACGTGGTCGAGACCGGCTTCATAGAGCCTTGTTGCGTATCCCTCGGATGCCAACCGGCGGCCGTTGGTATTCAGTCCAGTCACCAGCCCCAGCTCCTCGGCGTAAGCGACGAGGTCCACAAGGTCGTCCCTCAGCGTCGGCTCGCCTCCGGTAAATACGACGTGCGGAATCCCGGCTTTCAGGCACGCGTCGAGGACACCGCGCCAGCCATCGGTGTCGAGTTCCTTTACCACGCGGGTTTCATCGTTGTAGCAGTGTCCGCACCGGTTTTGACAGCGGTAGGTCAAGGCGAGGTCCAGCCGCAGGGGAGCGGACAGTTCCGGCGAGTAGGGTTCGATCAGTTCGACGCCGAGATCGCTGGAGGGACACACCCGGTCGGTGGCTGAGAGGGAGCGCACCGTGTTGAGGATTCTCTCCACGTCTCCCAGGAGGGCCTCCCTGCCTATCCGGTAGCGCCTTCTCATTTGCTCCACGGTTTCTTTGGCGGTGAGACCGTCGATCAGGTGAAAAACGATCTCGGCAGCCGTAGGGTTCAGGTGCAGGATTCTACCGGCGTCTATCGTAAGCAGTCCCCCCCCCGATGTCTCGATTCTCAGGTGAAGACGGTGCGTCTCGCCATCGAGCTCAAGAAGGCCCGGGTAGAGGCCTGGCTCTATGGGCCGGACGGTCATGAACCATTTGCGTATTCCCATGCTCACCTCCCTCCACCGGCGCAGGCGCAGGCGCAACCGGCGCAGGCACAGGCGCACCCTCCGCCTGAATGACCGCTGGAGCTTTTCGGCACCGGGTTGGTATTAGCCGTTACCTTTGAGGCCAGCCCCGGCACGCTGTTCACGAGTGAGTTGCCGAAGCTTTCAAGCCCGGAAACGATGCTGTTTGCCGATGCGACCGGGTTCGGCAGCGGAGCTCCGGTCGGTGTCGTCGCGTGCGACAGGTCGTGGCCGGTGTACATCGGAACCCACCAGAGGGGCAGGGGCATAGGACTGGAAGCGTACCGGGAGCGTGCCTTTCCGGCGAAATCCTTGTCCAGAATGAGCCATTCGAAGGCGTCGGAGTAGTCGTCTTTTCCGACCTTCTCCCACGCCTTCCGCATTATTTCACGATAGTAGAGAAGGCTCTTCTTTCTGCTGAAGCCCTTCATTTTGTTCTGAACACGCTTGATGAGGTCGGTAAGCATCCTGGCCGCTTCGTCTTCGTCTACCCTCCCGTCGTCGGAAACGGCCTTGAGGAATTCTTTTTCGTAGTCCTTTTCGGCGGTCTTCCCCTTGACCGGTTCCAGAAGAAGAGGCGACCGGTTTTTGATTGTGACCAAGCCCTTTTTGACCATTCCAAAGAGTATGAACGCGAGAACTTCGTTGACCGGTTTCTCCATCAACACGGCAACCTCCGGCACGGTTAGTCCGCGCCGGACCTCCACCCCCTCCATGCCAACCGAAGGCGGCAGGTACTTCATTCGACGCTTCCGTGCTTTCAGGCTGCCGAAAATCATGATTAGGAATACGAAGATAAAAAAACAGCAGGGCGGAGATTTAAACAGGGTCCTGACGACACCGGTTCCGAACCGGGCAGCGAGGCCGGGTCTCTTGGGCGCAGCGGCGACACGCTTCATCACCCTTACGGGGAACGAGGCTCCGAAGGTGTACCGCCTGGACGGGGAGGCCGATGGGAGATCCCACGTGTAGACGGTGCGTCCGTTTCGAGTCGTCTCCGAATTATAGGGGGTCTTGTGGTATCGGGGGTCGTTGAGGCCTACGCCGGCGGGAAATAGGAACTCGCAGACAAGGTGCGTGGTCCCGCTGGTGTACTTCGACCCGTACCATGTAGGGCTGAAGACAACGCTGGCGTAGGTCTTGTCCTTCGAGTCGGGGAAGACCCGATTGAAGGCTCTCGCACTCAGATGGAGGGTGCCGACGGAGTCCGGCTGGATGGTCTTGGCGTGGAGGTGGACCTCCACTCCCGAGGCGAGGACCTCCGACTTCCTTATGTCGGTCATGGATACGCCGTCCAGGTCGGCCCGAACGTCGCGGTAGTTTTTATCGGGCATTCCAACGTCAATTATATCGATCGGCTGACCCTGATTCTTAAAGGTGATTGAGTAGTGGATTGTGATTGAGGCGTCGGTGTTGACTTCGACGAGGACCCTGTTTTCGGGCACCTGGAAACGGTAATCGGCGTAGGTGGGCAACGCGGCGACAAGTAGCAGAAAAAGGAGCATCACCGCGATCCGGCCGCATCGTGTTTTCAGCCCAGAACCGGAAGGAATGAGAGTACCGGGTATTACCATTTCGGTTCCTCCTCAACCATGAAGGCTCCGCCGCAGTATTTGCAGGTTACCACGAGAGTGCCTTCCGCGTTCATTTCGGCGCTCGACGCATCGACCTGCGCTCCGCAGTGGGGGCAGGTAAGGGCTTTGAGAGAAAGTTGCCCCGGGGGCTCCTGAAGCGAGTCGCCTGAACCGGTTTCCGAGCTACCGGCGGCCCCCGGGGTTGAGGTGAACCGCTTCCATCCCAGGTATAGCAGAACCCCTCCGCCCAGAATCAGGAAGAGGCCTACGACAATCCTCGGTATGCTTTTGCCTTGGGCCACTGCGTCGGGATGAGCAGCCGCCAGCAGGAAGAGCGCGCCGAGCAGCCACAGGAAAACAGCGACCAGGGTGGCGACAATTTTCATTCGTTCCTTCCCCCTCCCGAAAATACCCCCGCCAACTCCTTCGCCCGACGGCGGATCGATCGTTTCACCCCCAATTCTCGGTAAAGCCCAGGGAGACCGCGCCTCCCAAAGCGCCGAGCACCATTCCCAGAACAACTATAAACGCCTGATTCGCACCCCCCAGAAAATCACTCGATATCCAGTGTACCAGCAGGGCGTTGCCCGGTTCCACCATTCTCAGCAGAAGGTGAACGCAAAGCAGCAGCAACAGGGCCAGAATACCCGCCGAAAAGCCAATCAGGGCTCCGCCCGCTATGAAAGGGCCCCGTACGGCCGCCGGAGTTGCGCCGACCAGATGGAGGATGGCTATCTCCTCCTTTCGGGAGAGTGCCAGAATCCTGGTGATGGACGCCACGGTGAAGACGGCGGCCACGCCCAGTGCCGCGAAGAGCAGCCATCCGATGAAGGAAACAAAGCGGGAATAGCTTTTTAGTTTTTTCACCCACTCCCAGTCAAAGATAACCTGATCGACGCCACTGGATTTCGCGGCCAGCCGGGTGAGCCGGCGAATCTTAGGGAGATCGGGCGGAGCTTTGAGTTTTAGAGACAGCGAAAGTGGAAGGGGATTCTTGCCGATTATTCCTGAAGCCTGTTTGAAGGCAGGCGCTATCCCGGCGAGAACCTTCAACGCCTCATCCGGCGAAACCACTCTTACGTCTGAGACAATGGGGTTGTTTTTGAAGTTATCGGCCAGGGTCTTCACCCGGGATTTGGAAATTCCGTCGTCCAGAAAGACGCGGACTTCAAGGTTCCTGCTCCAGGTGGAAATCAGGTTGTTCACATTGCCCGTCAGATAGCGGGAGAAGCCGAGAATGAAAAGAGAGAGGGCCACCACGAAAATCGCGAACCCGTGCAGTGCCTTGTTTCTGACCATGGCTGTTCCGCTCTCGGTCAGGTAGTAGCCCAGCCTGCGGGCCCTGTTAATCATGGTCTCTCTCCCACCTTCTTCTCTCCATCACTCCCCGCTCTGCGCGACCCTGCCGGCATGGAGGATGATTACTCGTCCTCCAAAGTCGGCGATGAGGTTTCTGTCGTGAGTCGCAACCACAACCGTTGTTCCCGCCGCGTTTACCTCCTGGAAAAGCACCATTATTTCGTGAGCAAGCTGAGGATCCAGGTTGCCGGTGGGTTCGTCGGCCAGGAGTATTACCGGTCTAGTAATCAGCGCCCTGGCTATTGCCACGCGCTGCTGTTCGCCACCGGAGAGTTCCTCGGGAAATGCGTTCATCCTCGCTTGCAGGCCGACCCACCGCAGGGCTTCGAAAGCTTTGCGCTTGCATTCTTTCGTCGGCAATCCCATTATCCGGAGAAGGATGGACACGTTCTCGTAGACGGTTTTTCTCTGGATGAGCCTGAAGTCCTGGAATACGACTCCAAGGCGCCTCCGAAAGTGTGGGAGCGTTTTTGACGACAGAGCCGCAAGATTCTTCCCGTTTACCAGAATCTGCCCTGAAGTGGGCGATGTTTCCCTGATAATGTGCTTCAGGAAGGTGCTCTTGCCGGCGCCCGAAGGACCCGTCACGAAGCAGAACTGACCGGGAGCTATCGAGAGCGTAACGTCGCTCAACGCCTCCTTCTCACCCCTGTATACCTTGTTGACGTGGTAGAAACGAATCATCTCCGGCCCGAAATATTGGTGGCGCTACCAAGTGAAGAACCCTTCGATGCCAGCCCCGTTAATCCTAACCGAAGAAAGGTTCCGCGACAACCAGAAACGACCACAACCGTGTCAGATTTGACTCACATCACTCGCCACGGAAAAGAAGAAGCCCCCGAAGGGGCTTAAAGAGGAATGGAGGGGGGATTATGAGACCAACTTATAAGCAACTACCATGCCAAATCCCCGGTCAATAGTCCCTCATGTTGTAAAAGAAGCGAAACAGCCCCCGGATTTCGGGAACGGTGACCTCTGACGGCAGGGGCGGCAGAGGGTTGGAAGCACGCAGGGCGTCGAGGGCCGATTGGTTGTAGGAGGGAATCACCGACTTTCGCACGACCTGCAGGTCCGTCAGACTTCCGTCCTTGTGGACCACGAACCGGATGGCGACCCACCCCGGCTGTCCGAGTTCCGCCTGCACCTGGGGCACGTGCCAGTTGCTGTGTACCAGTTCCTGGACTTTGCGGGCGTAGGGACCGAGGTCCCAAGCCGCAGTGTCGAAGGAGACCTCCCCGGTGTTCAGGCGGCTGGCTATGGGGTTGTCGAAGCCGCCCTTAATGCTCCCAATCATCATTTTCTGAAGCTGGGTTCCGATGCCCTGTCTGGCCGGTTTGGCCTGGCGGGACGGGGACGGGGAGGGGCTTTGACCGCCCCGTTCGCCCCCGGCCGTTCCGGATGAGCCGGCCTTCGGGCCGGGCTCAGGAACCTTAAGGGCCATAAGGTTGCCGTTGCCACCGGAAGTCCTACGCGTAGCCTCCCCGCCCTTTTTCCGGCTTTTGCCCTTTCCGGATTTTCCCGCCGGTCGCGAGGCCGGCCTACCGGCTGCGGGCCTGGTGGAAGGGGACACCATGGGAGAGGGGCGACTGGGTTTCATCGAGGGTCTGCTGACGGGAGCGTTTCCCGGACCCCCAACCTGCCTTATAGGGCTGTGTCCAAACGATGTCGGATCGGGAGAAGACCCTTTTTTCAGGTTGGGGCTCGCTCCCCGTCTGTTCAAGTCGGAGAGGCGACTTGGGTCTATCGGGGGGCGCTTGCTCTGCACCATGTCCTTGACGTAGACGAAACGAACCGGCCTCCCCTTTATGGTTTTCAATCTCCTGGCCGCCTGGTTGAGCCGGCCGGGATGGCCGGCGGCGGCTGAGTATCCGTAAACGATAAGCGCCAAAATGCCAAGGTGCAGAACCGCGGCTATCACTAAAGAAATAACGGGCGTCAAACGGTCTTTCACTTGAGCCTCCGGGCAGCTCTCACGAACGCGGCCCTCACCGAACCGAAATCGACGCCCGGATGAACGGGATGGATTCGATTCGTAAGAAGAATATAGGTCTCTTCACCGTCGCGCGCCATCCAGGCCCCGGTTCCGGTGAAGCCTTCGTGGCCCACAGACCCGGGGGGAAGAACGGAAGAGGCCCACCAGCCGTGGGAGTCGCTCGCTTTCCATCCGGCGGTTCTGCGCACCCCTCCCGGCGGGTGGGGGCTCGCCCAGGCAAGGTTCAGGGCCTGCGCGGAGAGAAAGCCGGAGCCCCCGTGAAAGGCCCCGCAGAGTTTTTTGACGCCGTTCAGCGTGGCGAAGAGTCCTGCGTTGCCCGCTACGCCGTTCATAAAGCGGGCATTCCCGTCGTGAACCTCTCCCCATGCGATGGAATTGCGAAAGGGGGGTGGGGTCGTGCCGTATTGGCGTGCCATTTCGGCCTCGTGAGACGCCTTTAGCTCGGTCGCCGCGCAACGCGTTCGATAGCCCCCTTCGGGATTAAAAAGGGCTTCCGATGCGGGAATGCCCAGACGATTGAGTACGCGATCCCTGAAAAGAGTGTCGAGGTTTACCTTCAACCTTTTCTCCAACAGCAGGCCCAGAAGTATGTACCCGAGGCAACTGTATGCAACTTTACGGCCTGGCCCTTCCCTCGGACACTCTTCAAGGAGCCATTCGAAGACCTCGCCGGGCTTATCAACCTTGCCGTAGAGTGGAAGCCAGGGGGGGAAGCCGGCCTGGTGTCGCAGCAAGTCCAGCATGGTGAAGGAAGGAGGAGGCGCTTCCGCGACGGGTTCATTGAGGTCAATCTCTCCCGAGTCCAGGGCGGAAAGGGCCAGCAGGGCCGTCACAAGGGGTTTGGTCAGCGAGGCGAGGTCGAAGAGAGTGTCGGCTGCAACCGGTTTTTTTTCGGGTTCCAGCACGGCGAATCCCCCGAATCCCTCCCGTGCCGTTCCGCCCGTTCTTTCGGCTGACCAGGCAAAACCGGGCGTGTTTTCGGTTAAAAGGCGTGGAGGAAGGTCATTCGCCCGTTCGTACTTCATCTTTTCATGCATTGGAGGATCCGGTTGGCGACCGCAACCGCCTTGCGCGCGGTTTTTCCGTCCACTCTCGGCGTAGCGTTTCTGAGCAGTACGTCTGCGAAGTGCTTCAGCTCGTTTCGGAGCGGCTCCTCTTTCTGCACCGCGGTCGGGACCTTCACGATACTCCTGCCCTCGGCGCCGACACGCAGTTCGTAATGCTCGACAGCCTGCTCGGCGTAGTCCACGGCAAGGTACGCCCTTGACTGAAAAACCCTCAATTTTCGAACCTTTTCCCTTGAAATGCGGCTGGCGGTGAGGTTGGCGACACAACCGTCCGCGAAGGTAAGCCTGGCGTTGGCTATGTCCACCCAGTCGCTCAGGACGCTCACGCCTACCGCCTCAACACTTTCGAGCGGTGATGCGACAAGGCTGAGAACAATTTCTATATCGTGAATCATGAGATCCAGCACAACGTCGACGTCGAGGCTGCGCGGGCTGAAAACACCAAGCCGGTGAACTTCCATGAAACCGGGCTTTTCGATTCTGGAAGCAATGGCTTCTACTCCCGGGTTGAAGTGTTCGACGTGACCGACGAGTAGCGGTGCCCCGGTCTCCGCGGCCGCTTCGTTTATGACGTCGCATTCCCGGGGAGTCGCGGCCATCGGTTTCTCGCAGAGGACCCCGATTCCAGCTTTCAGCAGGGGCGCGACCGTCTCCACGTGGTAGCAAGTCGGAACGGCCACTACGACTCCGTCTACGCCCGCGAAGGGGTTGTTTCCATCCAGCACCCGGCAGGAATATCGTTCTGCAACCTCCGCGGCCCTCTTCGCGTCGGCGTCGAGGACTCCCGCCAGGTGAACCCCTGGCAGGGAGGAGAGAATCCTCGCGTGGTTGCTGCCCATCGATCCGGTGCCGCAGACGGCTATCTTTACCGGTGAATGTGAAGAAGGCTTATTGTTCATGGAGATTCTCCCGAGACGCTGAGCTCAGCGCTGGATGCCCCGCTCCGAACTCTTGATGAAATCGAGCAGAAACCTCACTTCCGGCTCCGGCCTGTCGCCGATGGAGGTCTCCAGATCATGGATGGCGTCCTTGAGCAGCTTGTCGGATTTAAAGAGAAGCCGGTAGGCGTCTTTAAGGGAGGAGATGGCTTCGGCGCTGAAGCCCTTGCGTTTCAGGCCGATGGTGTTTATGCCGTAAAGCTTGGCGCTGCTACGGGCTCCGACGACCTTTACGAAGGGCAGGGCGTCCTTTGTTATAACGGAGAAGCCTCCTACGAAAGCGTAATCCCCAACCCTGCAGAACTGATGCACGGCACTGAAGGCTCCGATGGTGGCCTCATCCCCCACTTCAACGTGACCGGCAAGCGTGGCGGCATTCGCGAAGATTGTCCGGTTTTTCACATGGCAGTCGTGGGCAACGTGTGCGTAGGCCATAAAAAGGTTGTTATCGCCGATGCGGGTAACTCCTCCGCCCTTCTTTGTTCCTCTGTTCAACGTCACGAATTCGCGGATGGTGTTTCCTGAGCCGATTACCAGTTCAGTCGGCTCGCCTCCGTAGGACACGTCCTGCGGATTGCCACCTATGGCGGCGTGGGAGATAAGTGTGTTCCCGTCTCCCATCGTTACCTTTCCGTGGATAACGCAGTGCGGGCCGATCCTGCAGTCCCTTCCGAGGCTGACCTGGGGTCCTATGACGACATAGGGACCCACTGAACACCCTTCGCCTATCCTGGCGGCTGGATCTACGAGCGCCGTCTTGTCGATCTTCGTCATTACCTTCTCCCGCGCTATCTCTCAACGATCAACGATCGCGGACATGATGACGGCCTCCGCCACCAGTTTCCCGTCAACGAAAGCCTTGCCCTGGAGCTTGCAGGTGGTGCGCTTCTCTTTGAGAACCTCGACTTCGAAGGTTAACTGATCTCCAGGCACGACCGGTTTCCGGAAGCGGGCGTCGTCTATCCCCATGAAGTAGGCCAGCTTTTCGGCGCGGTTCTCGATTGCGCCAAGCATCAGCACGCCTCCAACCTGGGCCATCGCCTCAATGATGAGGACGCCCGGCATGACCGGTTGTGAGGGGAAATGACCCTGGAAGAACTCCTCGTTGATGGTGACGTTTTTCAGGCCGACTATCCTTTTGCCGGGATCTATCTCCAGTATCCGGTCTACCAGCAGAAATGGATACCTGTGGGGAAGTATCTCCCTTATTTCCATTATGTCCATCATTTCTCTTCCTCCATTGTCCGGTTCTTAGAGAGAGCTTTTTCCAACCGCTCAAGCCTGCGGAGCATCTCTTCAAGCCTTCCGGCCAGCGCCCTTTCCTTTAGCCACCGCTTGTGGGGCTGTGCGGGGTGACCGGTTACGAAGGAGCCGTCCGGAAGACTCTTCGTTACGGCCGATTTCGCGCCCACTTTGCACCCGCTTCCTATCCGGATGTGTCCAACCAGTCCTGACTGCCCGGCGATTATGACCCCGTCTCCCAGTACCGTGCTGCCGCTGACTCCACTTTGGGAGACCAGAACGCACGCTTTTCCGGTTCGGACGTTGTGCGCCACCTGTACAAGGTTGTCTATCTTCGTGCCCGCCCCGATTCTCGTTTCTGCAAGCGTTCCCCTGTCTACTGTGCTGTTCGCGCCGATCTCCACGTCTTTTTCGATAACGGCGCGGCCTACCTGCGGAACCTTGAATCCCCGTCCGTTCTTCCAGGCGTAGCCGAACCCGTCTGAGCCCACGACCGCGCCGGAGTGAAGAACAACGTTTTCGCCTAGCTCCGTATTGTCGTACAGCACCACCCTGGGGTAGAGGTGACATCCCTTTCCTATTAAGCAGTTCCTGCCGAGTACGGATCCTGCTTCTACGACGGCCCCTTTGCCAAGGCGCGATTCCCGGCCTATAACTACGAAAGGTCCGACGTGGCAGTCAGGGTCGATTTCGCAGTTAGCGCCTACTACCGCGGTGGGATGAACTCCCGCTGAAAAAACCCTCGGTGGATGAAACAACCGCAACGCTTCGGCGAACGCCACGTATGGTTCTTCCGCGTACAGAAGCGTCCTGCCGGGCATTGATTCACCCTCTTTGACGATGATGGCGCCCGCCAGGCTTCGCTCTGCTTCTTCCCGGTACCTGGGGTTGGAGAGGAAGGAAAGGTCGTGTTCACCGGCGCTTTCGAGGGGCGCAATCCCGCTTATTTCTCTCCCCCCGTCACCCTCCACCCGAAGTCCGAGGCTCCGGGCGATGACACCGACCCTCATCGGTTTCACTTCCCCGGGTAAGCCTGGTTCATAGCAGCTATAATTTCCTGCGTGATGTCAAGGGCGTCGGCGTTATACAGGCAACCCATCTTCTCAAGAACCAGAGAAAAGCCCTTGGCGTGGGCGTACTGGCTGATGACTACCGCCAGCTTCTTCTGGAAATCCGCCTGACTCTTGCGCGCCATGTCCTGCATCGAGTCCTGGGCGGCCTTCGTCATGGCTTGAACTTCGTAGACCTTCTGGTTGAATTTAGATTGAATAGCGTCCTTCTTCTCCTGGCTGATCTTGGGGTCGTTCGCCTGTTGTCGAAGCGCATCAAGTGCCTTCTTGCGTGCTTCGAGATCGGTCTTTTTCTTGTTGTAGGCGGTCTTCAATTCTGCTTCTTTCTTCTGGCCCAGGAGGCACTTCTGGTAAACCAGTGCTTCATCAACGATCGCGATATTGGTTTGGGCGAAGGCGCCTATCGCCGTAAGGGCGCCAAGAGAAATCAGGGTCAAAGTTAGCAGCTTGCGCATCACGTTTCCTCCTTGCGGTTAAAAAGTCAGTCCAATAGAAAGTTGGAAGTTGCTGAAATCATCGGTCGGCTCAGGTTTGACGTTGGTCGCGTAAATGAGCCTCAGCGGTACGTTGAAGGTCGGGATGAAGAAACGAATCTCAAAGCCCGCGTCGGCCCTGTAATTTGAAAGTTTTATTTTCTGCCTCTCGTGGTAGGAATTGCCTACGTCAACGAAGAGAGCGACGTCGACCTGTTTTGCCACGTGGAAGACGTACTCGTTGTTGAGGAGATAGTAGCGGTTTCCGCCCTCTATGGTGCCGGAGTGCGGATCAATGAAGTACCTTCCGTCCTTGGTGATGGGATAAACGGAACGAATCCCGAAACCTCTCAGCGAGTCCTCGCCGCCGAGGAAGAAGCGCTCCCAGAGAGGAATGTGTTTGCCGTCATAACCGGCAATGTACGCCATCGTGAGCCTCCACGCGAGGTTCTGTTTATGAAAGGTAGGCAAATACAGGGAACCCTCGATGCTGGGCTTGATGAAGTTGTTGTCACCGCCTACGGGACCGCCGGCCACGGTGGTGTTGAAGTATGCCGAGAACCCCCGCATCGGCCTGAAGGGGTTATTCACCGTGTTGATTCCAATGCTCCCGAAAACCGCGGAGGTTGTGGTGTTGTTCAGGTAGTCGAGATATTGCGTCGAAATGAAGGCGGCATTTTCCAGGTTGGTGACCTTCGACTGCTCATATCTGTAACCGACGCTCCAGGAGGCGAAGTCTCCCAGGGGAAACGAAACCGACATTGAACCGCCGGTGGACTTCTGGTCGAATTGCAGGTAGTCGAGCTCAGAGTTAAAGAGGGAGAAGCTACCGCCGATTCTCTTGCCGAAAAGCCAGGGGTCGCTGTAGTTGATGGAATACAGCTTCTGGACTTTGCCCAAATCGGCGTTCACTGAGAGCGTCGTTCCGCGCCCGAGAAAGTTGTAAGTCTTGAATGAGCCGGAGATGTAGAAGCCATTGATACCGCCGTAGCCGCCGCCGAAGAGCAATTCGTTCTTGTTTGCTTCTTCGCCCTTGACGTCCACGTTCACCGTGTTGGTGTTGGGAATCTTCTTGATCTCCGGATCCTTCTCTATCTTGAAGAGGGCCCGCTGTTTCAGCATGTAGAGGCCCCTCTTGTACCGGATGTAGTTGAATTTCTCCTGCTCGTAGATCTGCATCTCCCTGCGCAGAACGTAGTCCCTTGTTGATGTGTTTCCGTAGAATTCGAGGCGGTTAAGATAGTAGACCTGGTCTTCGGTGATGGAGAAGGTTACGTCGGCGACGCGCTCCGCCTTGTGCCGGTGGAAAATGGGAGTGGCCGTGGCGTAAATGTAGCCCTTCTCGCCGTACTTGCTTTCGATGCCCTTTCTGATGTAATCAATCGCCGTCTTGTTCAGCACCTTGCCCTTTTTCATCTTTATCGGCTTTCTCAGTTCTTTGGAAGAGAAGACGTGGTTGCCATCGAAGGAGATGTCACCGAGCTTGTAGGAGATTCCCTCGGTTATGGGAATGGTCAGTGTGAGCCACTTCTTGGTGCCCTTACTGTTCATGCGGCTGTCCACGATGGGTTCCCCTATGTCAACATCAAGGTAGCCTTTGGATTCGTAGAGCGTCCTGAGTGCCTTGATGTCTTCGTAATACTTCCCCTCAGAGTATATGTCATGACGAGTCATCCATGAGAGAAACCAGTGGGGTCGGGTTTTTTTCAGAGTGTACTTCAGCTTCATTTTGCGAAATGCGTGAACGCCGAGGAATTTGACTTTGTCAATACGCGCTTTCGGCCCTTCCTTGATGTGGAACGTCAGGCCAACCTGTCCCGGCCCCATAGTATGGATCTTAGAGGACACAATGGCGTCTGGAAAGCCTTTGTCCATGGCCATAAAGCGAAGGGCCGCCTCGGTTTTTTTGATTTTCGCGTAGTCCAGAACGCTTCCGGCCTTTATGTCGGCCTTGTTTTTCTTAAGCTGGTCGAGAATCGTGGAGCTCGTCAAGGTTTTGCTGCCGGTGTAATCTATCATCGCAAGAATCGGGCGTTCCTTGATGTGGAAAATCAGTATCTTGCCCCTCTTTCCATCCTTGGTCTCGATACTCAAATTATCGAGGAGGCCGGATTTCCACAGTTTTCTGAACTCCCGAATCACCTGAGCTTCGTCGTAAGTTCCACCAACGCGGAGGCTGGTCATGGCGAGGAACGCGTCCGGAGTCAGGCGCTCATTGCCCTCGATTACTATCTTTTCAATTATTGGCTTGCCTCCGGTTGAATCCCCTGAAACCGCGGCAGCGGTAGCGACCGCTCCAGCCAGGGTGAAGAAACAAAGAAAGATGAATGCAAGTAATTGTTTTGCTCTTCGATTCATTGGCCACCTATCGTGTTATGCGCCAGCTCCAGCTGCGTCAGGTGGAGACCCCCCTCACCCAGTGAAAGCGCAACCTTGGCGTTTTCAACGTCGCCGTGTTCCAGTAGCCACTCCGCCAGAAGATCCTCCACGTTGTCCCGCACGCCTCGCCTCAACGGGCGAGCGCCGAACGACGGATCGGAGCAACAGGTATCCACCAGGAACTCGGCCACCCCCGGTTCGACTACCAGTTTAACACTCTTCTCGTTCAAAGTGTTATCAATATCCCCAATCATCATGGCGGCTATCTTCACGAGGTTGTTCCGGGTCAGTGGATCGAAGATGACAACCTCGTCAATGCGGTTGAGAAATTCCGGAAGGAGGCTGTGTTTAAGGAGTTTCAGCACCTCCTCTTTCTTCGCGACCGTCGTCCGCTCGCCCCCTTCGCTGAAGCCCGGGACCCCCCCATGAAGCATGGTTCTCGAACCGATGTTGCTCGTCATGATGATAATTGTGTTCTTGAAATCGGCGGTGTCACCGTAGCTGTCGGTAAGCGTCCCCTCGTCAAGAACCTGAAGGAGCGTATTCAGGGTATCCGGGTGAGCCTTGTCTATCTCGTCGAGCAGGACTAGAGAGTACGGTTTTCGCTTTACCCGTTCGACGAGCTGTCCCCCTTCTTCAAAGCCTACGTATCCCGGGGGCGAGCCGATCATCTTCGAAACCGAATGTTTCTCGGCGTATTCGCTCATGTCGAGGCGCACCATAGCTCTTTCATCGCCGAAGAGGAAGGCGGAAAGGGTTTTAGCGACCTCCGTTTTCCCGACGCCGGTCGGTCCGAGAAAAAGAAAGGACCCGATGGGAGACTTCGGCTTCCCAATTCCGGCTCTGGACCTGCGGATGGCCCTCGCCAGGGCGGATATCGCCCGGTCCTGCCCCACTATTCTCTCGTGGAGCTTCTCCTCAATGCGCAACAGCTTGCTTCGCTCATCCTCGTGGAGAATGGAGAGCGGAATGCCCGTCCACCTGGACAGTACGCCTTCCACCTCGCCGCAGCCGACGACGGGCATTTGGCCGCCCCTTCCCTTCCCTTCGTCGAGGATTCTGGCCGTCGCACCGGCTTCATCGAGCAGGTCGATGGCCTTGTCGGGCAGGAATCGGTCGCTGATGTACCTGTCCGAAAGAGAGACGCAGGCGCGGATGGCTTCATCGGTGTAGCGCACGCCGTGAAACTCCTCGTACTTGCCCTTGATCCCGTTCAGGATGACGATGGTCTGCGGCCCGTCGGCAGGTGGGATTTTTACGGGCTGAAAGCGTCTAACCAGCGCCCGGTCTTTTTCGATATGAAGCTTGTAGTCTCTGAAGGTGGCTGTCCCGATGCACTGGAAGCCCTCCCTCCCGAGGGCCGGTTTCAGAATGCCGGCCGCGTCGAGAGAGCCATCCGTGCCACCGGTTCCTACCATCGTGTACAGCTCGTCAAGAAAGAGAATGACCCTGCCGTCCTCGGCGACTTCGTTGAGAATGGATTTCATCCTCTCTTCAAACTGACCCCTGTACTTTGTGCCGGCCAGTACGAGGGTTATGTCCAGTCCCAGGATGCGCTTTCCCTTCAGGGAGGCGGGTACCCCTCCGGAGGTAATCTGCTGAGCGAGTCCCTCGACGATGGTGCTTTTTCCGACGCCGGGCTCTCCCAGCAGGATGGGACTGTTCTTGCGGCGTCTGGCGAGAATCTGTATGACTCTTGCGAGTTCATCCTCGCGGCCTATCAGGGGATCAAGGGAGCCCGCCGCGGCGAGGGCTGTGAAATCCCTGGTAAAATCGGTCAGCCGGGCGCCACGGGCGCGTTCATCCCTGTTGGTCAATCTCTCCGCGCACTTGAGTCGTTCTCCCGGTGTCCGCTTGAGGTTGTCGAGGGAAATTCCCCTTTCGGTCAGGAGGCGCCATGCCATCGTGCCTTCCAGGCTTAGAATTCCGCTCAACAGGTGATCGGGTGTTATGTGGAGCGCGCCCAGCCGGGTTGCGGTCTCGGGCGCCAGCTTTTCGATCAGTAGCCGGGCATCCCTCGACCAGGACGGCGTTGCCGACGAGGATGAGAGCTTGCTTCCGGCACCGGGAAAGACCACCTCTCTGCGCAGGGTTTCCGCGCTCAACCCGTGGTTCTCGACGAGATTCCGAATAGCCGGCGTGTCAGCCTGGAGCAGGCTTATCAAAACGTGCTCTACGTCCACGGTCGGCGCTCCTGCCGTAAGCGCCTCGTGCCTTGCGATATAGAGAACCTTGCGAGCCTGATCAGAGTAACGTTCGTACATCAAATCCCTCTAAACGGCGAAGTATAGCATTGCCACCTCGGTCTGTCATTCAATCAGTCCTTCGCGCAGGTGAAGCGTTTTTGCGCAGGCCGCGGCGAGCCCCGGGTTATGGGTTGCAATCAGGACCGTCAATCCGTGTTTGTCTTTCAGATCGAGAAGAAGCGAGAAGGCTTTGCGCGCGGTCTCCTCGTCCAGGTTGCCGGTCGGTTCGTCTGCGAGAAGCAGCTTCGGCCGGTTCATAAGGGCCCTCGCAAGGGCCACCCGCTGCTGTTCTCCACCCGACAGCTTTGAGGGGAAGTGGCCGACTCGCTCCGAGAGCCCCGTTTCGTTAAGGAGGTCGGTCGCGAGCTTCCGGGCGCCTTTCCATTCACCGGCGGTGATGGCCGGCATCATAACGTTTTCGACCGCCGTGAACTCGGGTAGAAGGAAGTGGAACTGGTAAACGATGCCGACGGTCCTGCAACGAAAGGCGTCAAGAGCATTGCCGCGAAGGGTTGTCACCTCTATGTTGTCAACGAAGATGCGTCCCTCGTCGGGGCGGTCAAGGCCTCCGATAAGGTGAAGCAGGGTGCTTTTTCCGACCCCCGACGGTCCGACGAGAGCCGCCGTCTCTCCGGCGCCGAGATTCAGGTCGACTCCCTTCAGCACCTCTATGGTCTTGTCCCCTGAGCCGTAGCCCTTTTTCACTCCCTCCACGCGCAGCATCATTCGTACCTCAACGCTTCGACGGGATCGAGACGCGCAGCCCTGTAGGCGGGATAGAGAGTCGCGACGAAAGATACACCGAGGGCGAAAGCACAGACCGCGAAAACCTGACCCGGTGAAGTTATAAACGGCACGTACGGCAGGGGGTAAACGTCCAGCGAAAGCGGAATCGCGTGAAAGCGGTCCAGCAGAACACACGCGGAGACGCCGAGGACCGCCCCAAGGACGGTTCCCGTAATGCCTATAATGAGTCCGTGAAAGAGAAATATCTTCTGGATGTCTGAGCGGGAGGCGCCCATGCTCCTCAGTATTCCTATATCCCTCACCTTCTCCATGACCATAAGCACCAGCGTGGAAACGATATTCAGCGCCGCCACCATCACTATCAACCCGATGGCGAGGAAGAGGAGTATCCTCTCCATTTTCAGAGCCTTGAAAAATTCAGCGTTGCTTTCGATGAGGTCGAGAACCCGGAAGCCGCCCCCAAGCTTCTTCTCCAGGACCGCCTTGGCTTTCCCAATGGAGGAGGGATTCTTAAGGCGTATTTGAACGGCGCTCACCGTACCGGGCCTCGTGAAGAGAGCCTGCGCCAGGCCGATATCGACGTAGATGAACTGCGTGTCGTAGAGGTAGTAGCCGGTTTTAAGGATGCCCGTGACCTTCAGCGAAACCAGCTTGGGAATGCTTCCGAAGGGAGAGAGCGTCAATCGCGGCGCCAACAGTTGCAGGGTGTCTCCGGGTTCGACGCCGAGGGTTTTGGCGAGGTCCGCGCCGACGACGGCTCCGTGGGTCCCGTCGGGCAGTAAACCCATAAAGGCCGATCCCCTGACGTAGGGTTTCGTGTCGACGACCTTCGATTCCACGGCGGGGTCTATCCCGACCACCTTGGCTACGACTCCAACCTCGGTCGTAGGCCCGCTCGCGAGGCCCGTTCCGAGTACGAGCGGTGCGAAGGCTTTAACCAGCGGGGAGGTTTTCAGCACGTTGTTTATCTTTGATAACTCTCCGGGTCCTATCTCGCCGGGGCCGCCGAGGACGTTCAACTCGGCGTTCAGGAGCTGAATCTTCTCCCGGATGCGCGTCGTAAAGCCGGTGGAAATGGCCAGCGCTACGATGAGGGCCATTACGCCCACCGTAACCCCCAGGATGGAAATTACCGTGATGAGGGAGATAAACGCCTGTCGTCTCCTGGCAAAGAGGTAGCGCAACCCCACGAAGACAGGAAGATTCATTTCACGTTTGCCGGCGGGATGGGCTTGAGAAGCGGAAAGAGGATAACGTCTCTGATGGAGCTCGTCCCGGTAAGTATCATCGCCAGGCGATCTATTCCAAGACCTTCACCGGCAGTCGGAGGAAGACCGTATTCAAGGGCGTCGCAGTAAGCTTCGTCGTAGAGCATCGCCTCTTCGTCTTCAGCGGCCTTCAACCTTGCCTGCTCCCGGAACCTAGAACGCTGGTCATCGGGATCGTTCAGCTCGGAGAAGGCGTTTGCCAGCTCCATTCGTCCCGCGAAGAGTTCGAAGCGCGCCACGGTGTCGGGCCTGTCCGCCCTGCGCCTCGAGAGTGGGGATACCTCCAGCGGAAAATCGCAGACGAAGGTGGGAGCCTGCAGGGTCGGTTCCACAAGGGTTTCAAAGGCTTCGACCAGGAACCTGTCCGGCGTAGCGGCCTTTAGCGGGCTCATTCCAAGTTTTTCAATCCATTCGTTTCTCCCTTCGGGAGAAAATCGGGCCTCCTCCGGCACGCCGCGCTCTTTGAGGGCGGCGATCGCCGATTCCCTGAGGTCCAGCCGCGCGTACGGAGGCGTGAAATCGACTTCCCCGTCGCCGTAGGAGACCACGGCCTTTCCTGAAACCGCCACCGACACGTTGTGGAGGAGGCGTTCAGTGAAGGAGATGAGGCTTTCCATGTCTGCGTAAGCCTGGTAGCACTCCATCATCGTGAACTCCGGATTATGGGTCGTGTCGATTCCCTCGTTTCTAAAATTGCGGTTGATTTCGTAGACCCTGGGAAGTCCTCCCACTACGAGCCGCTTAAGATACAGCTCCGGGGCGATTCTGAGAAAGAGGTCGCAATCCAGTGAGTTGTGGTGGGTGGCGAATGGCTTTGCCGCCGCTCCGCCGGCGAGCGGATGCAGCATAGGGGTTTCAACCTCTTCAAAGCCCTCTCCGTCCATGAAGGCGCGGATAGCCTTGATCATCCGGAATCGCGCCCTGAAACGCTTCACGCTCTCCCCGTTGATGATGAGGTCAAGGTGTCGCTGGCGGTATCGTTGTTCCACGTCTGTCAGGCCGTGCCACTTCTCCGGCAGCGGTTTCCGGCACTTCTGGAGCGGGGTGTAGCTATTGACCATAACGGTGAGTTCGCCGGTCCTCGTCCTGAAGAGGTCACCTTCAACTCCAATCCAATCGCCCACATCCAGCAGGTTCAGGAGTCCGTAAGCTTCGTCCAGCCTCTGGCGCTTAAAGAGGACCTGGAGCTTGACGCCTCCTTCGCTGAGGTGGGCGAAGGCGATTTTTCCCATTTTTCGGTAGGAAAGCATCCTGCCGGCTATACGAACGTGTACCGGATGCGCGGCGAGCCTTTCCCCGTCGGAGTTGTCGTTGAGAGCGCGCACTTCGGCTATGGAGTTGCTTACCGGATAACGCTCCGGCAGGGCGTCCGCGAAGGACGAGGTCCACTTCTCCAGTTTTTCAAGCCTTCTGGCAACGAGTTCGTCCTCCACACCCATCTCCTTGAAAACCAGCCGATACCTTGAAGTCCGGCCCGAAACCGATTCCTCCGGTTGTCCGGAGATTCCTGCATCGGTACCCTCCTTCGAAAGAGCGGATTATAGGAGAGAGAACCCCTTCAGTCAACAGGCTGGACGGTGGGCCAAAGAGCGGGAGAGGGGGGCGGGCCCCCCTCGTGATTCTTCAGCCCGCGTGAAAATAGATGTAGATTCCGTCCTGTACCGTCGGCAGGTAGACGGCCACGGGATCGCCCTTTTTTATTTTGGAAACCACCTTTTGGAACTGGTCCGAATTCTCAATCGCCTTGCCGTTCACCTCGCCGATGACCATGGTTTCCCGAAGGCCCTTGGCGTAAGCGTTGGATTTCGGGTCTATGGAGACAATGATAACACCCTTGACGTCTTCCGGTATCCTGTACGCCATGCGCATTCTGGGCGTCAGGTCGGACGTCTGAATTCCAAGGATGTTTTTGGAGGAGGTCCCTCCCGTGGGTCCGCTGATTGGGTTTGAAGTCTTCGCCAGGCCTTCGCTGCGATCTCCCAGCTTTACCTTCAAGGTCATTCGGTGACCCTTCCTGATGATTCCGAGCTTGACGACGGTTCCGGGAGGATATCCGGCGACCTGATGGGGAAGGCTCCTGCTGCTCTCAACCGCCTTGTCGTTCAGCGATTCGATGATGTCTCCCTTTTTCATTCCGGCTTTGGCCGCGGGTGTTCCTTCATCAACGCTCTGGACCAGAGCGCCTCCCTTGAATTTGGTCCTGTACTTCTTTTCGTAGTAGGCCCTTGCGTCACGGTCCACCTGTCCGACGCGAACGCCGAGGTATCCACGGCTCACCTTGCCCGTTTTCTTCAGTTGTGGTATTTCGGCCTTGACCATGTTGATTGGAATGGCGAAGCCTATTCCCTCGACCATCCTTCCCCGGAAGTCATTGCGGGTGATGGCGGTGTTGATTCCTATGACCCTGCCCGACGCGTCGATCAGGGGCCCGCCGGAATTTCCAAAATTTATGGCGGCGTCTGTCTGCAGGAAATCATCGAGGGAACTGGCGGAGATCCGGCGGCCCTTTGCTGAAATTACGCCCACGGTAACGGTGTGGCTGAACATCAGCGGATTGCCCACCGCCATGACCCAGTCGCCCTGGCGGATTGCGTCGGAGTCCCCCAGCTCAAGGGTGGGCAGATTCTTGCCGTCGATTTTGATTAGAGCGACGTCGGTTTCCTTGTCGCTGCCGATGACCTTCGCAGTGAATTCCCTGTCGTCACCCAGTGTCACGGTAATTTTGGAGGCGCCGTCCACCACGTGGTTGTTGGTAAGAATGTAGCCGTCGGAGCTGATGATGAAGCCGCTTCCACCGGCCTCCTGCACCTGGGGCCCCTGGTGCGGCATGGGACGCGGGGTGCCGAAAAAGAACTCGAAGGGGTTCATCTGCCCGAAGGGACCGCCCGAATCCTGCAATCCGCTCTCTTTCTGCACGGTAACGGCGGTAATCGAAACCACGGCCGGGTTAACTCGTTCCGCAATGTCGGCGAACGCCGGCCTGCCGCCTGGCAAAGTACGAGCCACCTTGACGCTTTGAACCGTATTTCCCTGTGAGGAAGATCCAGCGGGTTTACCCTGGGGCGACACACAGCCTGCCAGCACCGGCATCATCACCAACGCAGCGATTGTCATGGCATGGAGAAATTTCATACTGAACTCCTTTCGTAGTGTTATAAATCCAGATCCGAACCGTACTGTTTCAGTTTCCTGTGAAGCGTTCTCAACCCTATTCCAAGCAGAGAGGCGGCCCTGGTCCTGTTGCCGTTGGTATTTTTCAGGGCGTCCAGGATGGCCCGTTTTTCAAGGGCCTTCAGGGGAAGAATTTCCCGTTTATTCGGGGACCGGGTTTCCGTGCCCGGCACTAAAGCGCTTTCCAGCGGCCCGGTGTCTTTCGTCTCCGCACCCGTAAACCCGGGTGGCAGGGAAGAGCTGTCCAGCGTGTCTCCCCTGCCGAAAATGACCATGCGCTCTACGACGTTCCGCAGTTCGCGCACGTTACCGGGCCATTCGTACGCCGTCAGAGCGGCGAGCACTTCCGGTGAGAATCCGGAGATCGTTTTATCGTACTCTTTGGCGAGTTTATTAAGGAAAGCCTTCGCAAGGAGTGGAATGTCCTCCCGCCTCTCCCGAAGGGAGGGAATATTAAGCTCAACCACCCTTAGCCGGTAGAAGAGATCCTCGCGAAACTCTCCAGCCGCCACTCTCGCGCCGAGGTCTTTGTTTGTGGCGGTGATTATCCGGACATCGACTCCAAACGATCTCGTGCTCCCGACCCGCGTTACGGTGTGCTCTTCCAGCACACGAAGGAGTTTAGCCTGGAGTTCGAGAGGCAGTTCCCCGATTTCGTCGAGAAAGAGCGTGCCGCCATCCGCCTGCTCGAACTTGCCGGGATGGGAACTGCTCGCGCCCGTGAAGGAGCCCTTCTCATGGCCGAAAAGTTCGCTTTCCATCAGGTTGGCAGGAATAGCGGCGCAGTTAACCGGCAGGAAGCGCCTGCCCTTCCGCTCCGAGTTATGGTGGATGGCGTTGGCGATTAACTCCTTTCCGGTTCCGGATTCGCCGTAGATTAGAACGGTGGCTCGTGTCGGCGCCACCATCTTTACCTGCTGAAAGAGGTCCAGCATGACCCGGCTTGTGCCCACGATGTTTTCAAAGCCGAAGCGCTCGTCCAATCTGGCCTGCAGTTCATTCACCCGCAGGGCGAGGCGGTGTTTCTCGACGTGGGCCTCGACGCGCTTCCGCAGTTCGTAGAGGTCAACCGGTTTTCCGAGGTAGTCGTCCGCCCCCACCTTCATCGCCTCCACGGCCGTTTCGACTGACCCGTAGGCGGTAATTAGCAGAACCGGCACCTTTGGGCGGTTCTTCTTTACGTGCTTGAGAACCGCAATGCCGTCCATGCCGGGCATACGCAGGTCCGTCAGGACGAGGTCTATGTCCTTCGTCGAATCGAAGTAGGCCGTGCCCTCTACGGGGTCGTTGAAGGGATGCACGACGTAGTCCACCTTCTCCAGCGCCTTGGTCAGGCTTTTGAGGTTTTCGACTTCGTCTTCCAGGACCAGAACCGTACCTCGCGCCATTCTGGCACACCTCCATCCAAGAGAGTAGCAAAAAAGCAAAAGTCATGCCATCCATCGAGCCGTACGAGCGGCATCCCGCCGCGAACGTGAGGATGGTATTCTGTCCACGGAATATAACAAGGATTCAAGAGCAAAGCCCTGGGCCCATACCCACGGGCGTCTCGCCC
>Ga0114934_10000418_pt1 | contig 26624 bp, 47 predicted proteins | sample 4SBtaG_2_FD_99695 | JGI IMG/M metagenome (GOLD analysis project Ga0114934, IMG submission 99695) | Deep subsurface microbial communities from Kolumbo volcano to uncover new lineages of life (NeLLi) - 4SBTROV10_white metaG | ecosystem: Environmental > Aquatic > Marine > Volcanic ...
TACCACCATTAAAACCACAAACTTCATATTCTTCTATTAAGTAAGTTTTATTATTCATTTTGCCAATTCTGGTACTTGTATAAACATCTTCTCTAATGGTTTTAACTATTTCAAAATCTCCAAGTTTTTCGTTTTCTTTTGAAGTTCCGTCTTTTTTATTTGGGTTGTCATATAATCTTTTAAATATTTCCATAATGTTTTTCGTTTTTAATCCGTTACCCAACATTTAAGTCAGGCAATTTTGCTTCTATGTGAAATTTAGGGCTTATCTGTTTTCCTCGTTGTTCAAGCCAACTATAAGAATCAAATCCTACTTGTTGCTTTATTAATCGAATGCCACGCCAAATTAACTTCCCTTTTGTTATTTCGCCTTTAATCGGTGGTTCTGCCATTGTGCGTAAGGTGGTTGTAAATAAATCTTCTTCCTGTCTGAGAGCTTCATCAAATAAATATTGGGTAACATTGGCTATATTTAATGCCAAGTCCTCGTCAACTTTAAAGTTCGGGTGTTCAATTCTCTTTACTGTATATTCCATAATTTTTCCAAAGTCTATGTGCATCTTTACTATATTGTGGTTTGTTTTTTATCACCTATTGGTATTTTTTCATTCATATCATATAGCTTTTTAGGTACTCCAATAACCTTTCTCCGTCCTCAATGTTTTCTTCCCAACCCTCTTGATATTCTCCATTAAGTTCTTTTGTTGCTTCAAGTAATTCCTTTACTATTTCAATTTGTTCTTGTAATTCCATTTTGTTCTGTTTAATCGTTAAAAAATCAATTCATACACAATGCGTTAGCCATCATTTAAAAGATGCTCAGTAAATGCTTTTAGACTCTTTTTTAGTTTATATTAATTCAGTGTTCCGTAATTATATGGGTACGAAATCATAGCCCAGAAGCGTTATAAACAATAAAAATTATAAGAATTTTTCTAACTCTTTTATTATAAGTTCTGAATTTTTCCAAAATCTATGTGCATCTTTACTATATTGTGGTTTGTTTTTTTATCACCTATTAGTATTTTTTCATTCATATCATATAGCTTTTTACCTTCTTTTAACTCTTTTATACGAGAAGAAATTTTATCTATTGTATAGTCTTTTATTTTAATCATATTACCTTTTTTTGTGATATAATCAACACATTTTTTTAAATCATCTACACTCATACCATATCCCATATAATGACTTTGTATTCTCCATCCATTACCATCTTTAATAATAAAATTGTTTTCAACTGGTTTTTCTTTTTCAACTTCTAAAAATTTATTTTTATCACTTAAGAGTTTAATATCTAATCTTGATAGTAAATCATCTACTTTTATGACATCATCTACATCTTTTACTGAAATAATACAAAATGCGCTTTTATGTTTTTCTCCATTATTATTGTATATACTTTCACTATTTTTATGAAAGTTTTCTAACTCCATTAAAATTCTATTGTCTAATCGTATTTTCTTTTGTTCTACTACTATATCCATAATTTTTAAATTGTTTATAACAAGGTATCGCTCTTGTCCTGTATTATCTAATTCCATTGTGCAATTGTCAATAATATTAATTATTACCATTGCTTTTATTTGTTGTTCGCTCATTTCAATTCTATTATTTTTTAGTTTTAAATCCGTTAAAAAGATTAATGTTATATTCAACGTTAGAAACATTAAACTCATCATGTGAACAAACTTCATTCATTTCAACTTCATTGCCTTCTTTAAACCCTTTGTTGTACCAAAATGTATTATATCCTTTATTTTCACCCACAACATATATTCCACGATATAATCCACCAGCTTCTTTATAATCTTCAAGTAATTTACATTCTGTGCCTTCTTTAAACCAAGTATAAAAACCATTTTATTAGTGGTTATAATTAACTTTGTTTGGTTATTATTTAATTTATATTTTCAATTCAAGTTCAATTTCAAAAAGGTTCTTACACTAACCGTTATAGATAATGAGAAGCTAATCTTCGCATTCCACTCTATACTCATACTCTTCCAAGGCTTGTGCAGCATCATCTAACCCCTTTTTATGTTCCGCTTTTAACATATCAATAACACCAAATAAATTCAAAAACTCGCTTTTGGCTTCTCCCTAAGTTATTTTTCCTTTTTCAAGGCTATTTGCTATTTGTAATATTTGCTCTTTCATATCGTTTCAGTATTTATTCATTACATTATGATTAATTAAACCTTTGGTACTATCTTAATTGGGTTATCCTTCCAAAAATCAATACCTTCATCACTGCTATTAAAAAACATAAAAAATGAACCATATTTCTGTTTTATACCTTCCATTTTTTCAATGTTCTTTTTATCTTCTTTAAAATCAACACGAATATTACTAAATGGATGTATAACACCATTAAAATCTTTGTAACTATAAGTTAATATTGCTACTGGTAATTCAAAATCTTGTTTTATTTTAAAATATATTTCTCTCATATTTTTTATGTTTTTAAGTTTCTACTAATTAACTAACCACAACAAGGTTTATAGTACACAATTTTTCGTTCCTCAAAATAACGGCACTATACACAATGCGTTAGCTACAATGTTACATTTAGTCTATTAAATCACAATGGTACTCAATCGTTAATCTCGTCTTATTAATAATTTTAAACTTCATATATTTCCCCTCTTTAACCAATTTCACTTTTTTGCGTTTAAAGGTCTTTTCAAGTTCTTCATTATCCTTAATCATTTTGTTTCTAAAACCCTCTTTATACTTATTATAATCTATAAGATAAAGTTCTTCTACATCTAAATGGATTATATCATTTAATGCAAATGGATTACTCTCTAAGTCGTATAAAGAGGTTATTGGCGTTTCTTCTTCGTTGTTTAAATAAAAATGTATATTCATAATGTTTTTAAATTTTAATAGTTAATAATCCGCATTTCACACAACACTATATATAGCTTATTCTCCACTTTTTACAAAATTTTTTAACCCAACTATCAAAAGATTTTGCTTTATCTTTATCAATATTATCTGGTTCTACCATGTGTTTTGCTGTTACTTTGTTCACTGCGTCAAATAAATTGTCAGCAAAATATTTTACGTCTTTGTCTGTAAAATTTTCCATAATTTTAATTTACATGTTTATAACAACAAATATAAAACATTGCTGTTGTGATTTCTATTTATATTATACATTAAATTTTCAAATTTGTTACATTTAATTTGCTTCTCTTCTCAACGTGAGGCATTAGCCTGTGCGTGATGCGTAGAAGCCCATTCATCGAGCAAATCTCGTGGGTGGGTTGTTCACCAAGACAACGTGCCATATATTTAGCCGTTAGTAAATATTTGGTCTGTATATTCTACTTTCACACTTTTCTCTAGTGCGTTCCACAAAGTGAACAGCCCACCTAATTAGTTTTGTTTGTTGGTAGATTGTTCACTTTACCCTCGCATTTTGGTTTTTTCAAAACCACTTAAAAAAGAAAAGATATGTGCAATAACATCAACAGTCCATCCATTACCAAGCATTCGGTATCTTTGACTATTACTCACACAATCTGTATAGTTGTCGGGCACGGTTTGCAATCGTTCACATTCGGTAGGTGTTAATTTTCTCCAACCTATTATTTCAGTCAATATTTTTGGTGCGTGGTTAGCTGTAATAGTATAACTTTTTGTATCAGGGTAGTGTATCATTCCAATCTCAGAAATTCCGCTTTTGCGTTTATCATTTCGATGTGGTCTTATGCCTCTGTCGGTAATATTAAGTTCTTTTATCCTTGGATTTTCACTACTCATTTTAACCAACAAACCAGCCTTATTCCTTTTAATCATACTTTTTGCATTTTCTTTATAAAGCGTTGCAAGTATGGTTTGGCTTTTATCTTTAATTGGTTCGCCAATCTCAATAATGTCTTTTAGTAAAATTCCTTTGTCTGTCGGCAATTCTGTTATTGGTATGTTTGTCCAATATAAACGCTTTCTATTTTGTGCACTCACTAAACAACTATTAATTTCAATAGGTTTTACTCCTATCTGCTTACTAATAATATCCTGAAATTCTTGTTTCATTTTTACATTTTCCAGAAGGAAGTAAGTCGGGTTAAGTTCATTCTTTGCTTTTACAAATTCAAAAAATAACGCACTTCGTGGGTCGTCAAAATTTAATTGCTTGCCTGCAAAACTAAATCCCTGACAAGGGCTTCCGCCTATCAATAAATCAATTTTAGGTAATTCATTTAACTTTGCTTCGGTAACGTTCCCCATTTGTTTAGTTTTTGGGTAATTATTTTGCGTTACCCGCATTGCATATTTATCAATCTCATATGCAAAGTAATTATCTACTTTTACGTTCAATTTATCGAGTGCAATTTGTCCGCAACTCATACCATCAAAATAACTTACTACGTTCATATTTTTAATTTTTTCAAAATTATTTTGCCAACCCTCAAAAAATAAAGCAAAAAGGTTTAGCTCATTTAATCATCATTAGTGGTTAATAATCGCACCAGGTGGCTAACAAATAACAAAACGTTAGCAACAATTAACCTACTAACAACCCTGCTTTAATTGCACGTTTTTTCGCTTCATATAAAACTTCGCTTCCGTCAGGTCGTGCAAACACCATTCCGCTTGTATAATCAGCACCTTCATCACTAAATCTACCTATAACAGTTGACTCTTTATCGCAGAAATAAAGGTCATATTCTTTGAATCTGCCTAAGTAATCACAATTATCACAATCGTGTTTAAATCTAACAGGTTCACAGTTACTAACAAAAGCTATATATAATGCCTTGTCGCTTTTTTCTAAGTTTTGTTGTTTACACATTTTTCAAGTCTTTTAAGTTAGTACTCATTTTTATTTAGTTCGTATTTCATGATTTTCGTTTTTTTAAGTTAGCACTAAACATAGCCTTAATGGTTAGGCATAATACAAAGCAGGTTGTTTACCCTTTCTTTTTATGTGTATTATAGTTTCTCCGTTGTAGTGTTTATGGAAAGCTCTTCTTGCTTCTCCTTCTGTTTTTGATTCTATTAAAGAACCATGGTAAGTTCCTGTAACCGCCCAAGTGTATGTACTATGCATAACATTGGTTAAAACTTCATTGCTCATAGTTTTTTGTTGTTAAATTGACACTGTGTATTAGGCAACGCAGTTTAGCCTCACTTTATATGTAATTATACTTGGATAGCAAATATTTTGTACTTGCCATTGTCTGAGCTTTTTTCGGCTTGTTCCATATTATTAAATACACTAACCGTTAATGTTCATTTGCCAACGCTCGAATATATGCTTGTCTTTCTTCATTAGTTGTTTTCTGAATAAAATTAATAACACAATCTAAATCAACATTTGCCATATCTTGCATATATTCTAACATAAATTCAGTTGATTTGTCGTTATCATCACAGTATTTCCATGCAGCAAGTAATTTATTTTTAGTTTCTATTTTCATTTTAATTTATGTTTCCATCGCTCAAAAACGATTTGTTAACAATGGATATAAATAAAATCCTTTGTTAAGTAAGGTTATTTTTTTTGAATCGAACATTTGTTATGCGGCTTCAAATCATAGCCGTAACTCGTTACTAACTAAATAAATTAATAAATTTTTCTCCACCATATTGTTCACTTAGGTTGTCAATAGCTACATCTAGGTCAACAGTGTCTCCTTTAATGTTAATTTCATTAAGAAATCTTTTACACCCTTCTAGGCATGCACCAGTTATTAATCTATATTCTTGTATGTTAACAGTTTTTTTTATTTTTAATTTCTTCAACTAATTTAGAAGCGTTAAAATTATCTTGTAAATATTTAAAATTCACACTTGAAATTGCTTCTTTAATTGTTTTTGCGTGTGCGTAATACCGTCCTCTTTCAGCTACTATTGATTTTTCTAATTTATCAATATCTCCTCCGCCAAAATATCTACAATTTAAAATATTGAAATCTCCTTTTTTTCTTCTTGATTTGACAATCATAGTGATATTATCAATATTTTTAAACTCTATGTTTTCTCCTCTATATTTAGATTTAAGCGTGGTCAAACTTCTGAGGTAAACATTACCTTGATTTTTTGTTATTATGATAATATCTTTTTTAACTTCAAAATAAATTTTTTTTCTTTTAATATTTTTTTAAATTCCATAGTTTAGTTGTTTTTAGTTGTTTAAAATAAATTATTGCTATATATTAGTCATTAACAGTAATATTTGTTTTATTTTTCTTCCACTTTTATCATTGAAGCACATCCCACATTTAGTAAACTTATAATTAGTTGCAAAACGTATCTGATATTTAAGGGTGTAACTTATTGAAATAGAGCTCACTTATCTTGTGTATTATGTTATATATTCGGTTGTTGTGTGTAATGCTACACTTCTTGTAACACCATAGATTCTGCGTTATCGTAATTTTTCATTTCTTCAACAGTTAAATCACTCAATTCAACTTTTATAGGCTCACAAGAAAGACACCAAGTTCTTGATGTGTTCTTCGATTTATCGTAATCTGTGTGTTGAGTAAATTCGTTTAATGGAAACCACACCAATATAAATTTATCAACATAAAGAACTTTAGCCTTATTTTGAAGTCTAACATCTTCTCTAAAACTACTTCCGTCAGTAAAAACATCACCGACTTTTATATTTTCATCACTATTTAAATATTTATACATCTCAATTAAATTTTATAGTTAATAATCCGCACTACGCACAACACTAAATATATGGCATAGAAAAAACGCCACATATTTTAAACGTTATGCTTAATGCACAATAGTTATACTTTTTGAGTAAACAAATTCATAATCTAAAACACCTAGTTCGTCTAGTTTATCACACGCATCTGCAATATTTCTAGCAAATACAACAGTTTCTTCATTGTCAGCCTTTACAACGTAAGCACCAAGCATAACATCACCTATATGCAATGCCTGTGTTCTTTTAATAACATATTTCTTTTTACTCATTGTTTTAATTTTTTAAATTACTGTAGTTATTTGTTAAGGTCAGCACTATACATAGCCAAATCGTTATATACATTTTAATCTATCAAGTGAATTTTGTTTTCTTTAACCTTTGTTGTATTGTAAAATTGTTTATAAGTTTCAATATCATTAAGTGCTGATTCTTTACTTTCATAACCATTTATGTTTTGTATAGTTTCCCACTTTTTACCATTCTGTGATTTTTCAGAAAAAAACAAAATTCTTCCATTATCATAATGTGCTTCTCTAATTCTAAATTTTGTGTTTCTATTAACTTTGTTGTAAGAACCGATTAAACAGTTCATAACACTAAATAAATTGAATTTAGCGTCACATCCTTCATTCAACTTCTTAACCTTTGTTGGGTTTACGTTTGGTAATTTTACTTTATTTTTCATAAAAACTCAATTTATTTTTAACGTTAGGCACAATTAGAGTTCCTTCTATCAACAAGAAGTTGCTCTAATGCCTTGTAAAATTCCGCACCTCTATATTTCTCATAAGCCCTTTTTACCTCAGTTAGTGGAAGGCCATAATCTGATGCTGTTTGTTTCAAAAATCCTAATGATGTTTCCATAATTAAAAGTGCCTAATAAGGGCTAAAGTTAATTGCCTTGCAAGGTCTTGTTATAATTTTAATGGTTAGTGATTAACGGCTACTAACCTTAGCTCAAACGTTATATGCAATTATAGCAACTCCTTCAAAAACAATTTTGTTATTTGTGGCTCAGTCAAATCTCTACCAAACAACATTGCAGGTTTTTCAACTCTTGTACCATCTTGTAAAATTGTATAGTCCACAGGATATTTTTTATTTAGTTTAACAAAGTTTGATAAGTAACTGCAACTAACACTATGTATAGCAACATTTCTTTTTCTGTCTTTAAATTCAACTTTCATTTTCATAATATATCTTTTTTTTTATAATTAGTATTCTATTTTCAAATACGGAACGTGCCATACCCAGAGCCGTTAGCATTAATTAAAACTACGCTTCGCTAATACTAACACGGTATATAAAAAATTAAAAAACTACTTCAGTCTATTTAATTCGCTATCTATGTGCCTTTTTAAAGCTTCTACTTGGCTTTGTTTTAAATAAATGCTTAGGCTTTCACTTGCTTCAGTTCCTTTAAAATCAATGCAGATGCACATATCATTATCAATATCTAAATCCTCAAATGTAACCGCTTCAATTCGTTCATCTTCTTTATCTATTACTATTAATCCCATTTTGTTTTTATTTATCCGTTTTTTAAAATTTCATATACAATCCGTTATCTACAAGACTTTCTCTTTCAATGCTTTATATTCACTATTTAAAATTTCTACCATTCCCAAAGGAGGTTGAAAGTTACAATTATCTGGAACCTCCACAATAAACAATTCTCCTACTCTTTTACTTCCATAGTTTTTGTAATGTGTCAATCCTTTAAATTGAGGTTTAAACCCAATAGCATCGTTATACTCATCTAGTGAAACTATTGGTAATTCTTTAAATCTCTTTAATAACTTCTTATTACTTGCTTTTGGATAAATTAAATTTTGGTAAATTTTACCAACTGTTTTAAATCCTTCGGGTTTTGTTTTACTATAAATACAGGAAATACCCCCACCTATTCCAATATTTGAACGTCCATACTTTGTATATCCCAACTCAATAACTAAGTCATTAGCTTGTTTGTCAAAATCGTTTATTTTCCTCCAAACATTATCTAACTTATCAAATGTTTCGCTTCCTTTTTCTGTTTTAAAATACATATTTATTTATTTTTAAGCTACCAACCGCACAAAAGTACAGTAGATAACAATGTTTATAATTAACCCTTCGGGTCGCTTCGCTTAATCATACACTAAAGTTAGCAGCTATAAATTGATTTCTATATAGTTGTCCACTAATTTAATTAATTCATTATCCTTATAATTCATAGCTACATCCCTATGCCATTTCACAAAATCAATTAACAGTTCCCTTTGGTTGCTAACATCGTCTATATTTAATTTTTTAACTTGCTCTTTTTTTATTTTAGCAACTGTTCTTTCAAAATGTTCAACATCGTGTCCTGCTCTTTGTAAGCTATTTATTGCTAATTCAAGCATCATTCTACTTTCTTCTAATATATCCATCTTTGTAGTTATTTATCCGTTAAAAATCTAAACATAGTCTTAGCCGTTAGTTGTCATTAGTAAATGCTTCTAATATAGTTTTTCCGTTTGTTTCGTTAAAATGTATTGTTTCGTGTTCTCCAATTTTATTTCCAATTCTTGCATAGCTTATGCTGTCGTCATCAAATATTAAATATTTCAATCCATTTTCACTCTCTCTTACCAATATCTTTTCATTTTCAACAGTATCTTTTACCCAACAATTTAGCGAACCCTTAACATCGGGCATGGTTAATTTTTTAACTTGTTGTTCTGCGAATTTAGTAGCCAATCTACACATTTGCTCAAATTTATCCCCAGCCATTAATAAGCTATCGGGGTCTGGATGATTTTTTATAATGTATTTTTGAAATTCTGTCATAATCTTTGTATTTATTTATTCGTTAAAAATTAGTACATATCGCATCTGCGTTATAAACAATAAAATTATTTACACGGCTCATTTTTTCTACCTGTTTTTGTTTCAACCAAATATGCTTTTTCTATAAGTTTTAGATATGAAATTGGTTTTTCGTTTTTACGGTTTGTGTTACAATATATTTTACCATCTTTTTCATATCCATCAGATGTTAATCTAAACTCTTTTCCATTTGGCATTCTTACCAAATCGCCTTCTCTCCATGCTGTTAAATAAGTCATAATTTTATAAGTTTTTATGTTTGTGTTTACTTATTTGGCTTAGTGCTTTACTACTATTAGTCACACGCTAAACATTAACAAGCATAATTATCTACTATTTGATAGCTTGTAAAATTGTTTTTATATTTTTCTTTTATTTGTTGTGCTGTATGAGTTTCGTTTTCAGCTATAAAACAATCTCTCCACTCTTTTTCTTCTTTATAATTTCTAAATTCAACTAAAAATATACGTTTGTTAACAGTAGATAAAATGAACAGCTCTTTTATTGCTACATCTTCACCTATATAGTTTAATTTTAAACTTTCTGCAATATTTATTATTTTCTCTTTCATATTACGTAATACGAAAATAATTGTTAAAATGTTTCACTTAGAATTTGATTTTCTACCCTATTTATAAAAAAGTATAATTAAATGAAAGAACAAGGAACACCCAGGTCATTAGCACATACTTCTAAAAAAAGTGCAAAATTCAGAAACCCAAAGGGAGCTGCCAAATACTTTAAAGCCTATAATGAGGAGATAGAACCTAACCAAGTTGTAATTCCCGTTATTCCAATGAAAGATTCGCTTCATAAGGACATATGGACAGAAGATGAAACTCTTAGGCCAAAAATTAAAATTGCCCTGCTTAAGATTGCAAAAGAATTTGCAGCTTTTATTAAAACTGATTTTCCTGTCAAAGATATTTATTTTACTGGGTCTATGGCTAATTTCAATTGGACAGATAATTCTGATATAGACCTTCATTTACTTTTGGATTATTCTGGAGAAGATGAAGATTTTATTACTGACTACATGTTCGCTAAAAAAGCAATTTGGAATGATAAATACAAAATTACAGTAAAAGGATTTCCTGTAGAGCCATTTGCGAAGAATGTTGAAGGAAAATATCCGTATAAAGCAATATATAGCCTTAAAAACGATGAATGGGTTGTTAAACCTAAAAAAAGCAAAGTAGACGTAGATGATTATGCTATTCGTGAAAAAGCTTCGAACCTTATGAATCTAATAGACGGTCTTGAAGATATCAAGAATAATAAAACAAAAATAAAAAAGGCTGAATCAATTCAAACTAGACTTGGTAAAATGAGACAATCAGGCCTTGAAAACGGAGGAGAATTTTCAATAGAAAATCTAACCTTTAAAACATTAAGGCGAAATGGATACATGGAAAAGCTCGGAGCTATTAAAGATAATTCTTTTGATAAAATGCTTACAGTAGATGAAGAGGCTGTTAGTGATAAGCAACGAAAATTTATGAACATGGCACTTGATTGCAAGGAGAATGGAAATTGCCCAAGTTCGTCTATAAAAAAAGTCGCTAACAGTATGAATAAATCTTCAATATCCGATTTCGCTCACACTAAAGGGAAGCTACCTAATAAAGTGAATGAAGATTTTGACCATATGGGAGTTTTGCCAGTAGTCCATACACTTAAAGTACAAAACGATATTGATGGAATGAGTGACCAAAAGGTGGAAGTAATAAAAGACTTTATCAACTTCGCTTGTGGTAAATTAGGGATTTATGAACCAGTCACCGTTTGTCTAAGAAGAGGTCGTGATGAATATATACAAACAACAGCGTCATATGTACCTTCGGAAAATGAAAACCACATACGCTGTGGTGGAAGAGCACTTGTAGATATCATGCGTTCTACAGCTCACGAGCTTACACATAATCTACAAAGACAAGAAGGTAAATTTAAAATTGGAGAACCAGTTCAAAATATTGGAGGTACTCTGGAGGGAGATGCTGATGCCAAGGCTGGTATTTTAATTAAAGATTTTACTCATAACAATGGATATGATGGAATTTATGATTTATAAAATAGATTAAAGTAATAACCAACAATATATATACATCAAGGAAGAAGTGATATCTGATTAATTTCTACTGAAGTTAATTTCTTCACATTATATTTTGAAGCTAGTTTTTTAACCTTATCTTTTGTAGAGGAGGTATATTTATTTTTAGGAATTCTTGGGTCAAGGTAAATAGTTTCATCAAACAACCATTTCTCTTGTGCTATGCGAATACATTCCATAGTTAATACATCGTTGTCAATATTTTCAAATTGTGAAACATGAAATAAGTGAGCACTATATTCTTTTAAATTTCCTAAAGATATTTGTTGGGCTGAATTTTCATGAAAAATTGTCTTTGCTTGTTTAAAAGAATTCTTTTTCTTTTTCCATTGAGAAAGCGTATTTTCAAAAAGTTCAAGTTCTTTAAATCTTCTAATGTCTGAAATTACTATCCTATTTTCATTAACCCCTTCAAGTGCTCTATTTATCCAAAAACACACCCCATTTATTTTACGAAGTTTTTCTCCAAACCAAATAAGATATGGACGAAGTATATACTTCTTATTTATATCTTCTGTAAGAAAATCAATTTCAGCATCTTTATTCCAGCCTAGGTCACATCTTACTGCTTCAACTAAAAAACTATTCATTTCCTGTTTTAAAATATCTGCGAAAGCTATTCTTTTAAAATCAAACTCTTTTACAAACTGAGTTGCAATGACATCTTTACCAGATTTTTTATATCCCACCAGACCTATTATAGTTTTACCTTTTAAAGCGTTAAAATCTATTGTATTTTGTTTTTCTTTAAGAATTAATTCTTTAGGAATTTCAATATCAAAATTATATTGCATAATTATTAATTTAATAAAAACTTCATATTGCTAACTCTAATTTGTTTTCTAATTTTTTAATATTATCTGTATTGATAATTTTAAAATCATCTATTGTAAAATCATAAAAACTTTTTTGTTCATTCAATTTTAAAATAGGTTGACTGTTTAAAGGTGCTCTAGAAACAAGTTCTTGAACTCCTTCGTAATGTCTATCATATATATGCAAATTTTGAACAAAGTGGCAAAATTTTCCTATATTATATCCAAGGTGAGAAGCAATCATCATTTGTAAAGCTACATATTGAATTTTATTAATATATCCAGCCACAAGGTAGTCATTGCTTCTTTGGTTAAGAGTAAGGTCTAGAAAATATACATCACCTACTTTTCTGACTGACCAAATTGTTTCAAATGCACATGGGAATAAGCCTTGTGTTTGATTTAAATCTGAATATTGATAAAGGTTCATAATATGTCTTCTTGAAAAAGGATTTTCCTTTAAATCGTGCAAAAGCTTATTTATAAGGTCATATTTTTTAACCGTTGCTCCATATCTTTGCCCAATTGTGTTATTTCCAATATCCCAATTATCCCACCAATTAATACCCATTTGTCTAGCAACCTTTAGACATGAAGTTTGTTTTTGATAAATCCATAAAATTTCTTTTATACCAGTTTTTATAGCAGTGTTTCGGAGAGTGGTAATTGGAAATTCTTTTTTAGTTAGGTCATATTTTTCAAATACTTGAGTTATAAATTTGCTATATGCAGGGGTTCCATCTTCATAGGATGGTCTTGGATTTTCATCAAAACATCCTTCTTGAGTTATGAGATTTAGATTTTCAATATAATATTTATCTGCCTTTATCATTTTACTTTTCCAGTATTTCTCTCTCTGAGTCGAGGTCACGATTGTTAGCTTTGTCAGAAGAAAACTTCTCACCATATCTAGCTCTTAGTTTGTCGATATTAATTTGAAGAGCATCATGAAAGTCGATGTCTAGGTCACGCAAGAGAATTGCTATGTACCAAAAATTATCAATTATTTCCTCTCTAACATTAACTCTATCAAGCTCTTTTCCTTCAAATTTATGAGCATATATTGCTTCCATGAGCTCGGTTGCTTCTGTGGCAATCCCAATGCTAGCATGAAGAATATGCTCTTCACCAATATTATCTCTTTTAAATTTTGGAGCTTTCCCATCACCAAGGTCTTTATAAGAGAAGTTGATGTCTTTTCCATAAAACTTTGACTTTTTAACTAAATCAAGTTCTTGTCCTGCTTTAATAAATTTTTCCATTGCCCTCCTTAGAGTAACTTCGTTTTCATCTATATCATAGTAAAATTTTCTAGATAAAGTTTTTTCGCTTTCTATTAAATATGTTTTTATGTTCATTTTTGCTTATAATAGTTTAATTAAAAACGCCTCTGCGTCCAAGCAAATATAATTATTTTTTCATATCTGGCAATGAAAAAAGTTTATAAAATTTAGCTATTGTTATATTTGTACTATCTGTTTTTTTAACAAAATCTAATTTCCCCAGCACATATTTTAAGCTTTTTTTAAAAGAAGATGCTTTTTCATACTCTTCATCTTCAGCAAATGAAGTCATTTTTTTATCTAATTTTTTAGATAGTTCTTCAAGCTCTTTTCGAATAGTATTAATTGACATTTTTATTTTAAAAGTTTTTTCTTTTTCTTTTTTAATACTTTCTGACATTTCAATCATTTTATCATAAAATACATTTTTGTTAACTTCAAGAGTTATCCTAGTTTCAGGGCGAAGAGAACTTAAAATATCAAACATATTATATTTAAAAATTTTATTTTCCATTATTAATTTGCCATCTTTATTATTTTTAGTTTTTTTATATTCAAACTCTCCTTTGTGAAGAATAGATATTTCTTTTAAAATCGCGAGAAAGTTTTTACAACATTCAAGCCTTATAGCATCAGGGTTATCACTTTCAACTCTTTTAAAATCAGACTCTATAATACGAACATAATTTCTTTCGCCACTGTTTTGTTTAGAATCAAAATCTCCATTTAGCTCCAAAATTGCTTTCTTAGCTCCAGCAAATGCACACTGTAAAAACAAATAAAAATTAAGAGTTACTTTTTCCCCTATTTTTGGGGGTTCGTTAATTGATTTTCTGTTTGCAAAAGAAGGGTAATATTCAGTTGGAAAAAAATTAGAAGAAAGATTTGTTAATTTTTCAAATTCTTCAGCTTCACTTAACATAATAGACTCTTTATCATATAATTTCATAGCCTTTTGAATATGAACTTTTGCTTCAATTTTAAGAGTTTCAAACTCTTGAGATATTCCTTTCTCTAAAATGAGACTATATTTCATCCCTTTACTTTCTAATAATTTTTTTATTTTCTTCATGGTATATTTTCCGCCAAGAACTTTATTAGTTATTTCAAAAGAGAGTCCTTCTTGCATTGCAAAAAACCCAAGGTCTGTCATATTTTTTTCAATAGCACTATATTCAGCTTCTTGCAAAAGAGAAATATCCATTATTTTTTCGCCTCTTCGTGTTAAAAATACAATAAAATCAACTGCACCTTCATACGGTTTTTTTATAATACAGAAATCTATATTTTCTTTTAAACTCATGATTATTTTTTTATAAATATTTTATAAAAATATAGATAACATTTCACCTAAAACGAACATTTTTTCCCCTATTTATAAAAAATGAAGGAATATAATATAAAAAAGAAGAAGCATTATGCAAGTGGATTTCACTTCAAGCCCGTATATGACAAGAGAGAACTTGAAGTAAAAGTAATGTTTGATGAAACTTGTTTATATAAACTAGAAGAGAACTATGACCAAATAAATAAACTGATAGGAATCTCACAAGGTATGCACCACAGAAACTCTGCTAGATATGGTTGGAGATGTATAGATGGGAAAAAAATAGAACTTCTTTCTTATTGTTATATTAACAAAAAAAGACAATGGAAACTTATTAGAACAGTAAGTGTTAATAGATGGATAAAAATTAAGTTAAGTATCACTGATGATGCTTATGTCTTTAAAACTGGTTCTAAAGAGGTAATTGTAAAAAGGAATTCAAGTGCAATGAAATTGGGAGTTATGTTAAATCCTTATTTTGGTGGCAAAATAGCTGCTCCACACAACATGAAAATTACAATAAAATAATGGAAAATTCAAAAAATGAATTGCCTGTAGTTGCAAATTACAGAAAAGAGCTTGAAGCAATGACAGAAATAGAGTTGGCAAATGAATATGAGAATCAAACTGGCGTATTAGCATCTGATATCATAGAAGATATGGATATAGAAAGAAAAAGTATTATTAGTGAGCTTGTCAATAGATGGAAACAAAGTCTTGCCTCAAGAGGAGAGCTTTATGAAAATAAATTTCGAGACATTGTTAGGGAAGTAATTATGGGAATGGATGTGTCAGAATCAGATGCTCTTTATGCAAAAAAAGAAGATTGGCAAGCATCAAAAAAGAAAATACGAGCTAATATGATTGAATTGCTTAAACACATTGAAGAAGATGAATATGAGCAAGGAGTTAAGGAGATTGCTTCACTTATTGATAAGCTTAAAAATTGGCAAATTAAGATTCAAAAATTTATTGATTAAATTAAAAATTATGAAAAAATGTAAATGTAAATGTAACTGCAATTGCAATTGTGGATGTGATGAAAATGAATGCAAATGTAAAGATAAATGTGGCTGTAAATGTGGCTGTCAGACAACATAGTTAATTAAATTTGGATGAAATTGAATAATATTAGACCAATGTCTTTTATTTAGTTTATTTAAATCACATTTAGGCAAATAAGTATCAGGGTCAGCTATAAGTAATTTTTCCCAACCAAATGCAGAAATTCGGTCGTAACCTCTTTTCTCAAGAAGATATTCTATTTTTTGACTTTTAAACATTATTACCAATTTTATTGTATTAAAAATATCACAAGTCAAAAATTTATTTAAATCACACATGTTAAATAAATAAGGCTTGCTGGTTAATATTTCTAACCAGTTTTTAGCGCTTAATTTATTTAAATCCATTAAATCAATTACGCCATCATCTCCTTTTGCCACTATCTCAGCGATGTGATAATTCTCTAATTTTTCAACATTAATATTCTTTAAAATTCTTTTGCTATAATTATGCTTTTTAATTATATCAAAAATATCTTTTCCTTTAAATGGATATTTTTTTAAATCAAACGTATCAATAAGAGAATCAATGCCCATGCACATAACAGTTTTTACTTCATTTTTATCTACTGCATCTAATTTAATGTTAAATTGGTCAATCAGATTTGGGTGGTTTTTAATCACAAAATGAATTTCTCTAAGACTATAAGTATATTTAGAAATATCTACAAGACTTAATATTGATGTATCTTGAGCAATAAGCCTTATTAGCTGCAAACGGTCAAATTCATTCCAAACAATATGTTTTCTAATTCTTTCTTCATTAACGATAAGTCGGTCAGAGATTCTGCTATAACTAATTGAGCTAATATAGTGGCTCAAAACTGCATCAGACAATTGTTCCCACTTATAGTTTACAGCATTAGTAATTAATGCAAGAATAAATATTCTTTTTTTTTCTTGTATATCCATTTAGTTGATATTACTAATTAAATTGTTTAAGTTTGTTAAGTCAATGACCCACCCACAGCAAAATTAACGAGTAGGTTTCCGCAGAGATTTTATGAAAAATGTAGTTAAATATAGCAAAAACAGTAGAGTTATTTTGTGCTACAATACACAATTACACACGATTACTTTTTATAAATATGGGGTAAAAAATGCAATTGAAATCATAATAGCTCCAAAAAATTTAAGCATTAAAAGAGCTGATTTTATGAATTATAGAAAAATTCTTTTAAACAAAGACGGGTCCATTCCGTCTGCTTTTAATGAAGTAACTTTGAATTCTTTTTCTTTAAGTAATTCACTACTAAAATATAGTAGAGCAAACAATAACACTGCTATGTCTCAAACATTCAATTTTAAAAAAAATAGCACCTTGACAAAATATTTTTTATACAAATCTAATAAAAATAAGCCAGTGCTAACAGTTGAAAATTATAATGGCAATAAAAATTTACTATTTAATATAACAGAAAACAAAATTAATAATTATATAAAAATTCTAAAAAATGAAAGAAGATAAACAACAATATGAAATAAACATGGGAGAGCTTATGGGTAAAGTGTATTTTAAAATAGCCACTTGGAACAATGACCATGAAGGAACAGACCAACAAAAATCAGATTCATTAAAACTTGTATCTCACGATATCATAACAACTGTACTTAGTGAAATCGCAAGTGCAACTGGTTCTAGAACAAAAGAAGTTGTATTAGCTGGTGAAGAAGCTAAAAAATCTAACAAAGGTTTTATGTCTAACTTTTTAAGAAAAGATGATGCAAATAAGTAAACTAAACATGCTTTTTATGTTAATTTTAGTTGTTATTATACTCTTATTTTTACAACAATGTAATGTAAACAAAAGCCTTAAGCAAAAAGCTCAACAGAGAGAAGTTGAAATGAATAGAATAGCACAAAATTATGCTGCAGACACAGCATCAATTAAGGAATTACGTCTTAAAAATGGTAAACTTCAAGCAGAGAAAATTGGGTACGAACTCACAGTAGATGAACTTATAAAAGATAAAAAGGACCTTATAGGAGACTTAGAGTTTAAAAAAAACAAGCCGCCACAAACAGTTATAAAATTAGTAACAGAAATTAAAGATTCAATAACAGAAATTCCTATATATATCAAGACTGATTCACTTAAAAATAGTTTAGCCACATTTTCCGACTCTGCAAAATATGATAGCACCAATTTTAGATATTTAAGCGGAAGTTTACCTTATAAAATTAAATATTTTAGCAAAACAGATTCAGTAGAACTTAATAACGATTCTCTTGACTTCTATGCAAAATTAAGCACTGGAGGAGTTGACTTTGAATTAAACCAAGGAATTTCGCTCATAGCTGCCTTAGTTCAAGATGAAAAAACTAAAAAAGTAACCATTAAAGTCGAAACAAAATACCCTGGGCTTAAATTTACAGATATTCAAGGTGCAAATATAATGCAAACAACTCCAAAAAAAGTATTACGTTCCTTTAGAAAAGAATATGGTGTAGGACTTACAGTAGGATATGGATTTGGAGTAAACCCAAATACAGGTACAGCATTTATGGGACCACTCGTAGGTGTAGGTATTCACTATAGTCCAAAATGGGCTCAGTGGGGTAATTAAATTTTCTCCTATTTATTAATATGGTAGAAAAAACAGATAAACTCACAGGCGGATTAGCAGATAAAAAATCTATTGAAGATATAGCAAAAACACATGGTGTCTCTGTGGCTGACATCAAAAATGAGCTAAAATTAGGAATTCCAGACGAGATGGAGCACACAAGTTCAGAAGCTATTTCTAAAGAAATTGCTTTAGACCACTTAATGAAAGACCCCAGATTTTACTCAAAAGAAGATAAAATGGAAAAAGAACAACTAAACGAATCGGCAAAAAGAATGATGAGACTTGCTGGGCTCTCTGAGGGGGAAGATAAAAAATACCTTCAAAATGAAACTTATAAACAAAATGACTATAAGAAATTATTGTCAGAATCAGTTGCTCCTGAAAAAATGGACGTAAATACTCAGCTAGAGGGAGATTTTAAAATACATAAATTTGAACAAACAAAAATTTCTAAAGATAAAAATCACGATGAACTTTATGCAATAAAAGAAGGAAAACAAGTAGTAGATTTAAGTTTTTTGTTTGAAAAAAAATCTCCATCAGCAGGATTATCTAAAAAAGAAAAATCTTCAATTGTAAAAAAAGCTAAAGCTGGAAAAGATATTGGTAAAAAAGGGAAAGGCTTCAAAAAAATAAAAAAGTCTGCTGAAGAAAATGGTGCAGAAGACCCAGAAGCAGTTGCTGCAGCAGCAATGTGGAAAAATATTAAAAGAAAAAAGTAAAGCAATTAAAAAAGCCTAACAAATTTGTTAGGCTTTTTTAATAATAAATTTAAATCTAATTATTACTATAAGGAGAATTATTTTCATTAGAAGTTAATTCTTCGTTGTTTTTTTCTTGAATAGATTGTTCTTTAGGAGGTCGAGTTGTAAATAACTGTATAGCTTCATTAAGTTTTCCTACTTCCTCCATTTCATATGCTTGTCTTTTATATGCTGTAACAACGCCTGAAATTAAAATGTTAAGTGCTTCGATTTGAGTCATGATATTTTTTATTTAGTTTAGTTTATAATTGGCTTGAGTCTCCTTCAAAAACAAATTTGTTTAATCCAGAAAATTTATTATTAATAATATTTTGATATTTTTTAGGTAAATTTATATCTGCTTTTTTATATTCAACTTTACCTTCTTTGATTGAATGTGGAAATTTATAATTATAAAAAGCATCATGTTCATTAACAGTTTGTTTGATATTGTCAAAATCATAGTCAAACAATTTTTCTCCTAAGAACTTATGAATATCATCAAGAGTATCTTTTGGGTTTGTAGTGAGGTCTCCATATTTTACAATATGAATTCTATCTCGAAAACCCATTTCAATAGCATCTTTAAGAATTTCCACTGGATAGCTCACAATTCCAGCTCCATTAATAAACAGCCCAATACGACGGTCAAGTGTTATCATTGCACCACTATCTTGAGATTCATCTGTATTTTCTATTAAAGGTGTTTTTTGGTGATGAGCCTCAATGCTACTTAAAACCTCTACTGGATTTCTATACGTCCAAATAATTTTTGAATCTGAATTTCCTAAAATAGCATCAATAAAAGTTAGATGATTTGACCAGCCTCTACATTTGTCAAATACGACTTTATCATTTCCATAAAAACCGTCTAGAAACCCTTTCATACCTTTTCTATAATCTTCCATAAGAGCAATACGGTCTTGTGTTTTCCAAGTGATGTTATGAGAAAAAGTACTCTTCATGTTTCGAAGAACATCAATGACTCCAGATGTAGAAGTAGCACGAAATTCGGGATTTGAATTAAGTATATTTACCAACAGTGAAGAACCACTTCTAGGCAAACCAGCAATCATATTAAATCTTTTCATTCTATAAGTTATACAAACTTAAAAAAAAAGTAAACTATTTTTAAAAGAAATTTAAATTTAAAAATTTAAGTGCCTCTCGTTTTTCAAGACCATCAAATTCAGATGCAAATAGAGCAAATTCATTAATAAGTTTTCCATACTTTTGATTAACAGAGTTATTCTTCTTTCCATATTCTTGAATAACATTTGCAGAACTAGTATTCACTTCTATTGTTACATGAGGCTTATTTTCATGGTCTCTAATAGACACAATGAGTGCCTCATTATTTCTTACCTTGTTTTTATAGTTTTTGCCACCTACACAGTGTCCCATAAAATCACCTTCATAGTCAAGTTCTTTGTCATTTAAAAGATAGAAAAAATGTTCTCCATCTGAGCATCTAAATATAATTCTTTCATTATCGACTTCAGGTATTTCAATATTTTCAATTTCAAGTTCAGAGAACATCATATTATGCCACTCTTCTTGAAGTTTATAAGCTGACTCAAAATTATAAGAAAATAGGTCTTCTTGTTTTTCAGACACCCAATCAAATATCCCTTGAAAGTCAGTAAAACGATTAATTAGGTCTAAAGGAGCATTTCTATTTATGTCCTTTTTTATTTCCTTAGCAATCCAAACATCATATTTATGTTTTCTTTTTTCATTTTTCTCTCTACTTTGACTAACTTCATTACCGACAAACCCAAAACGTTCCCCCATGTCAGATATTTTTTTTACTAAAACATCTACTTTATCCTCTGATAAATAAGTTTTCTTCGAACTTTTATTTTTAGGAAGAAAGATTTCTTTTATATATTGTTCTCTTTTTGTGAGCGACATCTTTTTAAAAAAAATTTAAATTAATTTATTTGTCTTTTTTTAAAAAATCCGTTTCATCAGTAGTATGCATCATATTTTGAGCCTTTTTACAAAACAAAAAATCATTTGATGTGTTATCATTACAAGTAATTTGTGGAAATTTTTCTGGAAAATCAGGAGACAAAGGGTGTGGAACAGAAGGATAAGGATTTATAGGAAGTGGATTATGTGGCAAAATAGGGGCAATTCTATTTGGAGTTACTTTATTAAAAACCAAAGATAAGTGGTTTTGAATTATTTTCCATTGCTTCTCAGTAGGTTTTTTATCTGTCATTTCAGAAAACCCTTGAAGCCAGTATACAAAATCTTGTGCATTCATATTAAATTATTATTTTTAATGTTATTATTCTATAGTCTTTACTTTTTAGCAATTTTCCAATTACCTTCTGAGGTAAAAATGAAAACTTGTATTAAATATTTATCCTACGTTTACTATTAATAAAATTTCTTTATCTTGGTCATCTAGCTCTATTATTTCATAGTTCCCAGAAAGTTTTTTATCTGAATCTAACTTAACACCAAATTTCTTAATCGTTTTTTTAAACGTAAAAGTGTTGTCATCAGCTAGATTTAACTCGCGAATAGTATAACACCTAAGTACGACACGTAATTTATGTTGTAAAACTGTCTTTATTTTTTTATAAAAAGACAATTTATTCATTTTAAACTCTTTGGTAATCACTTTTTATTTTTCTTTTTTTTCTTTTTTAACTTAAGTCTTGCAACTTTTTTCTGTACTGACTTATAAGAACGTTGTAGTTTTTCAGCTACAAATTTTCCGCCCTTAGTAGGGTAATATCTTCTAATATAAATTTCTTCTTCTTCAGTCCAAACTCCTACTTTTTCACCTTCACCATTAACTTCTTTTTCTTTGATGTAAATTTGAGTTTCTTTTTCAGCTTGTTTGATGGCTTTATTAATATTTTCTGGGCCAATTGTATTTAAAACATCCGCTTTAGTCTCTGCTTTAATTTCTGTTTTAGTTTCTACTTTAGTTTCTACTTTAGTTTCTGCTTTAGATACAACTTCCTCTACCTCTATGAGCTTAACCATTTGTTTTCGATGATAAACTCTCATAGAAGTAGTTAAGGATGCACTAGAAGCTATTTCTCCGTTTTTTAACGGGATAGTTTTAATCACTCCATTTTCGCTTTCTACGATTAAATTAAGAGGTTCATCTGTAATGCTTATAATTTTATATTTCATTGTATTTTTATCTTTTAAAAAATCTAATCAATTAGGGGGTAAAAACAAAATATTTAAAGAACAAAAAAGCCATTAAAGAAAATCTTTAATGGCTTTTTTGTTCTTTTTTATTTATTTTAACTTATTTTATAATTTGGATTGTTTACTAAGTTACCTGTAGTAAAATCCCAAATATATGCCATTCCTTCGTTGAGATAGTCAACTTCGGGAACCGTATATTTAACATTAGTAAGAGAGTTTGGCTTAGATACAATAACGACCTTTTCATCACCTACCATTCCACCATCTTCAATCCCCATTTTACGATACATATTATCAGCTTCTTCTTTCGCTTTAGCAACTTCTTGCTCAGAAAGTATAGCTGATTTAGTTTTCTTTGTTGGAATTCTTGATTCGCTAAGCATTTCACTTTTCTCGTCAGAAATAACCGAAGCAGCTCTCTTGATAGTTTCATTTGTCTTATGCTCAACCAATTGATTCCATCTTTTTTGCTGGTCTGTAGTTGTCTTAAGGCTTCTCATACTTTCGATAATTCTTCTATCTTTTTTTCCCATTTGTTTTGATTCTACTGATTCATTTACTTTTTCTTTTTTCTTACCACCTTGAGTTTTTTTATGAGACCACCCGTCGTTAACTTCTTTTTCTGAACCCAACTCATCACTTGTTGCATGTTGACCCATCGCATGATTTTTTTCCATCCCCTTAGGTACATATCCACTTCCTGCATTAAGGTCAACTATTTGCCAAAATTTATCTCCTTTAGGCTCGCCTTCTGCTTCATTAATTCTTTGGAATTGAAAATTTGGCTTAGATATTTGGTTCTGCATGTATGGAGTATTTTGAAATCTATCCTCAGCTAACTTACGACTAGACTTAGTAGTTTCTTCTGACATTTCATCATCAAAGTCTCCACCTTTAGCAAATGCAGCTGGACCATTATACGCTCCTCCTGCAGCATTTCCTCCAGAGGCAGTTACTTCATTTGTTTTTTTACCAACTACTTCATCTTCAACATCCTCTTTGTCATCAAAAAGAAGATTACCTGGGGAATTTTGTTTTTTTACATCTGGATGATTTGTGTCATCTTTATTTTTATCTTCACTAAGCATGTTTGATAATTCCTCAAAAGAACCAGATAACATATTTTTTAAACTTAATTTTTCCATATTTTCAACCATTGAATTAATACTTTTTTCAATTCTATCTTCAATACCAATTTTTGTATTTGTTATGTAACCTACTTCTTTTTCAGCAAAATTCTTAAAATCCTTTTTAAGTTCTTTTTTGAATTTTTCCATATCAGATATATTGTAAGTTTTTTCCTTCTCTACCATATATCCACCTTTTTTATCTTTGTGGCCTCTAAAAGCCATCTGCGAATTTGTTGAATAGGATAAATCTAAAACTTTAGTATCAGCATCAAGGCTCATATGAATTTCAGAAACAAATCTTTTTCCACCAAGCGAGATGTTTTTTTCAAAATAATCTTTTGTTTTACCACCAATTCTGATATTAAGTTCATTGTTTTTAACTCCAGACCCATACACAGTACCATCGCCATACTCTCCCGCATATCCTTTTTTACCATCCATACCAACATCTTTAAATGCTTTCTCTGTAGAGTTTACTAAAGTTTCTTTTATAAAGTCATATACATCAGCTTCAAGTTTCTTCCTTTTTTTGAAGTTCTCTCCTTGCTGTGCTTTGCCATATGGGTGATTAGTTTCTTTTGCCATTTGTAAAAATGTATTTTGTTATAAATAGGTAAAAAAAGTTCTTTCTAAACAAAAAAGCTGCATTAAGCAGCTTCTATAAGTCCTTTTTTTTCCCAGGCTCGCCAAGTATGTTGGTTTATATTTTGAATACCAGGATTATCTTGATAAACTCTTCCGTCATAAAAATAACCAGCAAATCTTCTTTTTTTTATTCGTTTTTTCTTATATGTCATTTTCATAACAACATCTAAATTAAAACCTTCATCGTTTACTTCATAAACAAAGTCTTTATAGATTTTTTTTGCAAAGAACCAAAAACTGAGATTCCAAAATGTATTTTTAATATAGAATCTAATTTTGCTATGTTCCCATATTTCCATTATAATTAAATTTTTGCCAACACGACAAAGTAAATTAACAACACAGCAAGCGAAGCGATTGCCGAAAGTGTTACGGCAAATACAGACATAAGTTGTAGTTTATCCCATGGACTCATTTCATCAAATGCTTCTGTGTTTCTCATTGCTCCAAAATCTTTAAACATATACCAAAATACGTATCCTACTCCGCAAGCCATTAGTCCTAATATAATTTTAAGTAGGATTGTCATCTTTTTTTTTGATTTTTTCTTTAGTATTTTGTAAATTAGTTTTTAAAAGTTGAGCAAGTACTTCTTGAACATATGTTGCATTTGTCTCTGCTTTTGTAATTTTATCTATAGAAAATGCAATAAGTTCAACTTGGTCTTTTGAACCATTATATCTACCGTTAATTACTTGGTTAAATTTAGCAGCATATTTTTCTCTTTCTGCCATAAATTTTGCTAATACAGCTTTTAGATTTGTTTCTGTTACAATATTATCCATTTGCTTTAGCGGCTTCTTTAGCTATTTTTTTTGCTTCTTTTTCTTCTTCAAGCATTCTTTCTACAGTTAAATGAACTATTTCAGATGAATTAAGAATTTTATCAGAGCCAAAATGTTTCATGTTCTCTACGTACTCTCTGGAATCTGTGGCTTTCTTTTTTACATCATCAGCATCCATAGTATTAACATCTGCTCCACAAAGAACCTTATCGAGTTGCATAACTTTATTTTCGTTATCTAGTTCTTTCCAAACTGCATAATGAATAAATACGATAAAATCTAATTTATTTTCAATAAGTCTTTCAACTCTGGGCCTAACCGCAATATCCCCGATTACAAATTTACCACCAATTTTTTTCGGCTTATTCATGTAAAAAAACTTAATTCTCTCTGGCTCAATATTCATATTATGAGGAGTATGCTCTTTTATAAATTGAGCAATTTCTACCATTTCTTCATCAGCATCAATAAAATCCCATTCTTCTATTTGAATATTTGGTGTAACACAACTCAAGTGTTCAAAGGCACTGGTTGCAAACGTTGTTGACATAATTTATTTTTTTAAAGGTTAACTACCAAATATAGTTACATTATTAAATAAATTAAAGATTATTTCTTTTTAGAGTTGGGTCCATGTTATTGTCGGCAAAAGTACCCATGCCTTTATTTTTGCCTGCACCTCCAAGTTTGCGAAAAACACCTTTTGTTCTAAGACCATTATTATGATAAGTATCAAGTGTTCTTTTTGCCCATTGTTGAGCTTGGTCTCCTCCACGTTTTTCCCATTCTTGAGGATTTTCTTCTTTGGATGTGGTATTAAAAAATGAATTTAATTTCTTGACCATATTAAGAGTATAAGGTCTTTTATCAAAATCTGGATAAAACATTTTATCACTGTTAAATTCAGCAACTTCTGAAATAATTCCAGTTATAATATTTCTAAGTTCCTCTATATTCACTTTGTAATAAGTGCTGTTATAGCAGCTTTTATATCTATTGCATTTTTACCTGGGAAACCAAGAGATTGCAATTCAAGATTAATTTCATCATAAAATGAAAGATTATTTATAGGAGCGCCACTTTTAAGAACTCTTTTAATCGCTATATCCAACGCTTCTTCGGGAGCTAATGGAGCAGTATGCTTATAGCCCACAGAGGGATTGTCATATAGGTCATCAATCATACTGTTGACAGTTCTCCCTTGTGCTTGCCCAAACTTACTTCCAGAATTTGCACCTGGACCACCCATAACTCCACTTTGAAAATTTTCATTTTTAAAGTCTTTGTTAATATTTCCTTCTGCAAGAGCTTTAAGCCTATTCATTTCTTTGTCTAATAAATCTTCTTTTAAATTTGATTCTTGCATAGACTCTGGTGAATTCTCCAGTATTTCTTTAAGTGTAGGCATTTGAAATGCTTTTTTGTTTTTCATCTCA
>Ga0114934_10000423_pt1 | contig 26466 bp, 25 predicted proteins | sample 4SBtaG_2_FD_99695 | JGI IMG/M metagenome (GOLD analysis project Ga0114934, IMG submission 99695) | Deep subsurface microbial communities from Kolumbo volcano to uncover new lineages of life (NeLLi) - 4SBTROV10_white metaG | ecosystem: Environmental > Aquatic > Marine > Volcanic ...
ACGATTAACAAACTTGCTCGTAATATGCGCCGCGTATTTGATTATCTGAGAATGACTAAAAATTCTCAACCACCACGAATGAAATCCTCGTGTCAAGAAGTTTAGAACCGTTTCGCCGTGGCACTGATGCTGAGGATAACTTCCTGGTGTTCAGGGTATGTTATTATTCGGCGTTTCAAATCTGTTATAAGGTATTGCATGCAGCTTCCTGATTTCTCATCTGCTCGTGTTCTGGTTGTTGGTGACCTGATGCTTGATCGTTACTGGTATGGTGGCACTTCGCGTATTTCTCCCGAGGCTCCTGTACCGGTTGTGCACGTCAAACAAAATGAAGAACGCGTCGGTGGTGCTGGCAATGTAGCGTTAAATATTGCGGCAATGGGTGCAAGTGCCTCTGTACTGGGTATTTGCGGGAATGATCCAGCTGCCGATTCACTGGAGAATATGCTGCAATCAGCGGGTGTGAAATGTTTGTTCGAGCGATTGGATAATTGTGAGACTATTACCAAACTTCGTGTAATGAGTCGAAATCAGCAACTGATTCGACTGGATTTTGAAGATGGTTTTTATGGTGTTCCATTGGCTTCGGTGATTGAAAGATACACAAAAGAGCTTGAGCAAGTGGACGTTGTTGTATTGTCCGATTATGCCAAAGGTACATTGCGATCTGTTAAGTCATTTATTGATCTTGCACGAGATGCGGGTAAGCCCGTGTTGGTCGATCCAAAAGGTGCGGATTTCAGACGTTATTCGGGCGCATCCTTAATTACACCGAATCTTGTGGAATTTGAGACGATCGTTGGAGAAGACTGTAGCCAGCAACAAATCGTTAGCAAAGGTACAGAATTACTGGGCGAAATTGGAACTCAGGCGCTTTTGGTGACGCGAGGTGAGCAGGGAATGACCTTGCTGAGGGAAAATGAAGAAGCGGTACATTTGCCCACTCAGGCTCTTGAGGTTTACGATGTGACCGGTGCCGGTGATACGGTTATTTCTGTATTGGCGGCAAGCCTTGCGGCGGGATGCAATTATGTTGATGCGACTTCTCTGGCAAATACTGCTGCAGGTGTTGTTGTTGGAAAACTCGGTACGGCAACGATTGCATTAGAAGAATTGCGTTACGCATTGCACCGGCAGCGGGCCCATCATCGTGGTGTGATTGGTTTGGAGCAACTAATGGATACATTGTCTGCCACACGCTATGTGGGTGAAAAAATCGTTGCGACAAATGGCTGTTTTGATATCTTACATCCTGGACACATGGTTTATTTGGAACAGGCAAAACGATTGGGAGATCGGTTGGTGGTTCTGGTAAACAGTGATGCCTCTGTACAAAGATTGAAAGGCCCCGACAGACCGGTCAATCCCCTGGAAGTGCGCATGGCGATGCTGGCCGCACTGGAATGTGTCGATTGGGTCATTCCATTCGATGAGGATACGCCCGAACAAGTGATCTGTAAAATACTGCCGGATGTGTTGGTAAAGGGCGGTGACTATAAATCTGTAGAGAATCTGGCGGGTTACGGTTGTGTAACCGCAAATGGTGGTGAGGTGAAAATTCTTGATTATGTTGATGGTTTTTCGACCACAGATTTCCTGCAAAATATTCGCGAAAATGTTTAGAACCGAACGAAGGCAACGGGGTATACTAAAGCAAAATACATACGCTGAATAAATCGAGTGCGCTCATTTTTTCAACGCCCGAAATAAAATTATTTCGTTAAACCCTGAACCCTGATACTTATGCCTGACATTGCCCGATTGGATCCGGATTTTACTCAGTCGTTAAAGTTGCCGCCTCATTCTATTCAGGCAGAGCAATCTGTATTGGGAGGGCTAATGCTCGATAACCAAACCTGGGATTCGATTGCTGATCGAGTTGGAGCAGAGGATTTTTATCGTAAGGATCACCGACTTATATTTTCTGCAATAAGTGATCTGGCTGAAAAACAGGATCCATTTGATGTCGTTACTCTGTCTGAAATTCTTGAACGGGTCGGGAATCTGAATGATGCGGGAGGTTTGGCATATTTAGGTACATTGGCAAAAGATACACCCAGTGCCGCGAATATTGTTTCTTATGCCGATATTGTTCGCGAACGTTCGGTTTTGAGGCAGTTAATCCATGTGGGTACAGAAATATCCAATGCCGCATTCCAGACTGAAGGTCGGGATACTCTGGAGATTCTCGAATTTGCGGAGCAGAAAGTATTCGAAATTGCCGAGCAACGACAAAAAGGTTCAACAGGATTTGCGCCGATCAAGTCCTTACTCGCCAGTGCTGTAGATCGTATAGAAAGACTTCATCAGCAGGATGGTACGTTGACCGGTGCGAGTACCGGATTTAGTGATTTCGACGATCAGACCTCGGGATTGCAGCGATCGGATCTGATTATTGTCGCGGGGCGTCCTTCAATGGGTAAAACCAGTTTCGCTATGAATATGGCTGAAAATGTAGCCATTAAAGGAGACCAACCGGTTGCTGTATTTAGCATGGAAATGCCGGGCGACCAATTGGCGATGCGCATGATGTCCTCGTTAGGACGAATTGATCAGCATAAAGTGCGCACTGGAAATCTGGATGACGATGAATGGCCGCGTATGACTTCTGCAATTAATATACTTGCAGACGCAAAATTATTTATTGATGATACACCGGCATTGAGCCCGACAGAAATCCGTGCGCGTGCGCGCCGGTTGACACGGGAACACGGACAGTTGGGGCTGATCGTGCTGGATTACCTGCAATTAATGCAGGCACCGGGTAATGGTGATAATAGAGTCGCCGAGATTTCTCATATTTCCCGGTCGTTGAAAGCATTGGCTAAGGAGCTGGATGTTCCAGTTGTCGCTTTATCTCAGCTTAATCGTAATCTGGAGCAACGACCGAATAAACGGCCAGTTATGTCTGATCTTCGGGAAAGTGGTTCAATCGAGCAGGATGCGGATGTGATCGTGTTTATTTATCGGGATGAAGTGTATAACGAAGATAGCCCGGACAAAGGGACTGCGGAAATTATTATTAGTAAACAAAGAAATGGCCCGATAGGTGTTAGCCGCCTGACTTTCCTCGGGCAGTACACGCGGTTTGAAAATTTTGCCAGTAACCCGTATGGGGAGGACGGTTACGTATGACCCCGGCCGCACATGCGGTTCTGGATGTTTCTGCCTTAAACATGAATTTGGAGGTTGCGCGTAGTCTGGCGCCGAGGGCGAAAGTCATGGCTGTGATCAAAGCGAACGGTTACGGACATGGCTTATTACGAATAGCAAAGTCTCTATGTCATGCAGATGCATTTGCGGTTGCCCGTGTCGACGAAGGTATCCTTCTCAGAGAGGCGGGAATTCGCCAAAGAATTTCAATTCTGGAAGGGTTTACTCGATACGAGGAATTGGAGTTGCTGCGACGCTATCAGTTGGAACCCGTTGTTCATGCAGAGCCTCAAATACAAATTATCGAAAGTGCGAGCGCAAAGGATACGCTGAGAATTTGGTTGAAGCTTGATTCAGGTATGCATCGTTTGGGCTTTTATCCTCAAGAATATTTGTCTGCCTACCGACGATTGAATCAATGCGCGATTGTTCATAAGCCGATTGCGTTAATGACACATTTGGCGAATGCCGATCAGCTTAATGATTCGACAACTGAAATGCAGATCGAGCAGTTCCATCAGGTAACTGCGGGTTTGCAGGGTCAGCGCAGTATTGCAAATTCCGCCGGTATACTGGCATGGAGCAATTCCCATTGCGATTGGGTGCGTCCCGGCCTTATGCTGTACGGGGTCTCGCCGTTTTCAGGCAGTAGCGGAATTGATCATGCACTGAAGCCGGTTATGACCCTGCAGTCACGTTTGCTGGCAGTAAAACAATTACAGCCGGGTGATGCGGTGGGCTATGGTGGAGAATGGACTTCCAGTCGAACAATGTCCATGGGCATTGTAGCTATTGGCTATGGAGACGGCTATCCTCGGTCCGTAGTTACAGGAACGCCTGTACTGATAAATAATATACAAGTTCCAATTGTTGGCAGGGTATCTATGGATATGGTGACGGTAGATTTATCCGATTGTCCTGATGCGAAAATTGGAGATCCCGTTGTTTTATGGGGGGGCAAACTGCCTGTAGAAACTGTGTCGAGCTTCGCTAAAACGGTACCCTATACGCTTTTGTGTGGAGTGACGCAAAGGGTCAGGATAATAGAAGAGCAGCAAAATTCGCTTGTTGGTCGGCGTTCTGCGAATGTAATGGCAGGCGAGCAATGGGTAAAATGAGAGAGTCGTCTGTCAGCTAAGCGCGTGGTTTTTGCTGTGACCGGTTTTTTCGCCTACTGAGTTTCTCGGATTCCGTTACACTCCATTCAGGCTAATTGACATCTTGTAGTCCGGGTGGAGCGTGCGGAACCCGAGGGACAGTTCTGCCGAAATGGAGATCGTTAACGATGGCCTTACGCAATTTCAGAACTACTGATCTCACGGATAATAAATTGATACCAAGCCTACATGAAATCGGTCTCAACTTATTTTCCTTGAGAATTTTATAACCTATTAATTTGTAGATATGGAATCAGGTGATCTGAATTTACTGATCGAAATTATGGTTTCAAATCCGATTTACTGGACGGTTTTTCAGGAACAGGTACTCAAAGTGCCTTTGATATTTAGGGTACAGGTAACTGTAGGTGTGGGTTTAAGCGTAACAGGCTATTGTTCCAGTGATAGTTTTTAAGAATAAATGATCGATTAAAGGATGCTTCTGGTGGGTTTTTAAGCCACTCTTCAATGGCTTTTACCCACTCATCCGGTTGATTCAGGATCTGGCAGCATAATTCAGGGCTTGTTTCTATACCTTCGTAGCCTTGTGCAGAAACCAGGATAGGTTTCTCCAGTGCCATGGCTTCCAGTACCTTATTTTGAATGCCGCGGGCAATGCGTAGGGGAGCAACACAAATATTTGCGTGTGATAGATAGGGGCGAATGTCTTCTACTGTACCGGTGACTTCGATGCCCATTGTGTGATTAAGTTTTAATACCTGTGGCGTGGGGTTTCTGCCAACAATATAAAATTTTATGTTTTTATTGTGCTCATTCAGATCTGGCCAAATATGTTCTGCAAACCAGGTTACGGCATCAACATTGGCCCAGTAATCCATCGCTCCTGAAAATACCAATACCTGAACACCATCTGGATATGGATTGGGGTAGTTGTGGTCCGGTTTAAAAAAATCAATATCGACACCATTATTAAAGTAATCGACTTTTTCGGTTACTGATGGGTTCATCTCACGGAATAAATCGGCTTCCTGACTGGAGACAAACAGGCTTTGGTCAAATAACGCACTAACCCTGTTCTCGTATAGACGAAGTTTTTTAGCCTCACGGGAATAAACCTGCCGCATCGGAAACCCGCATTTATTGCTGTATTGCTGCCATTTGTCAGAATCTATGTCGACAAAATCAATAATACGATTCGCTGGTTTTTCTAGCTGTTCCACATATTGTGCCATACTGGAAGAGAAGACAACGATATGCTGGATTTGATTTTCATGGAGTGTTTTATTAACCCATGTCCGCATCGAACGCTTGTGATAGTAGGGCAGTGTCAGAGGTGTATTTTTAAGGAAACCACGGAAACTGCCTAACGTTGCCAGTTTACTGTTGAGCTCGAGTATATGCGTTTCCTGACAGTGACTTTTTACTGTAGCTGTGTATTGCCAGTCATCCGGATCGTCAATAAAACAGCCTAAATAAATATTAAAATGCTGCTTAAGATATTTAAATAAATTCCATGAGCGTATTTTATCGCCTTTGTTTGGCGGGTAAGGCAGGCGGTGAACAAGTAGCAACAGATCTTGTTTCATGTTTTGTGACTGAACTGCATGAGGTTTTTCAAGTTAGATTTACCGGCGTTATACCATAATGGTTGTGTCTGGTATTGGAATTATTTGTCGCTATGAATTTCGAGAAAACAGAATGCTATATGGTTTTCTTAAGAGTTAATAATACAATATCTGACTATTATAATCAGTATCTATCATGAAGTTTTTAAAAAACAGAAAAGATACTTCACATGCTCAATTATTCAATTTCTACCTTCTCGCAATGAGACTCCGGTTTGAACTTTAATAATTATTTTTAGTGATCGATGCAGGATCTTTCAAGGCTTTCAGAAACAGGCGACCTCTTTGCTTTTATTGCTCTGACCCTGAGTTATAGTGTAACTGGCATTCTGGGTCATAAACTCAAGATGAAGGTGGTAGCGGAGGGCGTGGAAAATCGTCAGGTCTGGAGTATGCTGAAAAAGATCGGTTGTGATATTGTACAGGGGTACTATATCGCCAAGCCGATGTTTGTTGATGACTTTGAACGGTGGCGGGACATTAGGTTTTCCAATTGAAGAAACACTACTCAAAATGGGAAGGTAACAGGTGTTTTGGTGAACTGGACTCGTTCTTTTGAATTGGCATGGTAATCGAGTCAAAAACAGGTCTTTGTGTCTATACTTTAAACCAGTCGCAAAAAGCGGTCAGCCCGAATGATGGGTGTATTTTTCTTTTAACTATACAAAGGAATATTGAATGCAAAACAAACACATGAATTATTATTTAGTCCTGATGGTATTCGCCCTTATGTTTTTCCTGGGTGGCTGCAATTCGTTACCTTCAACAACCGGTCTTATGAACAAGGCCATAGGTTCTGCTGGGGTGGGCGAATCCGGTACGGGAGTAAGTAGTGGATCCTCAGCTGCAGCAACATATACCAATACGGATCGTAAATTTTCATTCGTTATACCAGCCGGCTGGTCAAAGCAGAGTGGTGATGTAAATTCTGACTCTGTGTTATTCATGAAAGTGCCAATAGCCAGTACTTGTAGTTTTCAGTTTCATCTTAATCGGATGCAACTGGATTTTCCTGCGGAGGCTTCGGTTAGCGCTTCTTTGAAGAGTGCGAAAAAGGATATCCAAATCGACAAAAATCTATCGGCAAAAAGACGTGATGAATCGGGTAAGGAGAACAATAAAACCGTTCGTTTTACACGTGGCTGGGAATTGGTCGAAAAAGGCAAGGCCGGTGGGCATCAACGGATAATCTACCAGGCCTATGATCGGGAAAATTACTACATGAATTTCATGGGTGCTGCTGAAACAGAGCATTTTGAAGAATGTCGTCCAGAACTAAAGGAAATCGTTGATTCAATAAAATTTGGTGATTGATAGGCTATTAAGCAACGATATTTTGGGAGCATGGAAGCTTCCTGACGCCTGTTTACACTCGGCTGTCTAGCGTACAATGGAATTAACTGAAGGCCCCAAATTCAACTTATAACATATTCATTTTATGGAATCGAAAACAACGGATTTTTTAATTATCGGTGGTGGAGTTATTGGATTTAACCTCGCTATTCAGGTTAAGCAAAGGTTCCCGGATTGTTCGGTTTCTTTGATCGATAAGGAAGATAATTTTGGTTTCCACGCCAGCGGGAGGAATAGCGGTGTACTGCATGCAGGATTTTATTATTCCGCAGACAGTTTTAAAGCAAAATTTACTCGTGATGGCAATGCCGCCTTGACTGAATATTGTCTTGAAAAAGGGATAAAAATAAATCGTTGCGGCAAATTGGTGGTCACTCGAAATGAAGAAGAACTGGCTACTCTGAATCTTCTTCGGGAACGGGGTGAAAAAAACGGTGTACAGCTACAGGAAGTGACAGAACAGGAAGCGATGGAAATTGAACCTCGAGCAAAAACTTTTGCCAGGGCTTTATTTTCACCGACGACATCTTCGGTGAATCCCAAGGAGGTTATGAAACATCTTGTACAGGATGCAGTTGATGCGGGTATTGAAATACAGTGCAATGCTGCTTATCGATCCCGGAAGCAGGATCAGGTGAAAATTAATGACGATTGGGTCAGTTGTGGTTATGTGATTAATGCAGCGGGCCTGTACGCGGATAAAATTGCCAGAGACTATGGTTTTTCCGAGAATTACAGAATCTTGCCGTTCAAGGGTTTATATTTGTACGGAGACGAAGTTGAGAATCGAATAAAAACAAACATTTATCCGGTGCCTGATCTGAATAATCCCTTTTTAGGCGTGCATTTTACAACCACAGCAGACGGAGCCATAAAAATTGGTCCGACAGCGATTCCCGCGTTTTGGCGGGAACAATATTCCGGGCTGGATAATTTCAGATTTGATGAGATGCTGGAAATTGTCTGGAGAGAGCTTGGCATGTTTGTCAGGAATGAAAATAACTTCAGAAGATTGGCTTTCGAAGAAAGTAAAAAATATATCAAAAGTAATATGGTTGCGTTGTCGTCAGAATTGGCTAGAGATATTAAACCTGAAAACTACACTCGTTGGGCGGCCCCAGGGATTCGTGCGCAACTATTTGATCTAAAAAAGAGAGCTTTGGAGATGGATTTTTGCTACGAGGGTGATAGTCAATCGTTCCACGTATTGAATGCTGTATCCCCTGCATTTACCTGTTCTCAGCCGTTCGTGTCATATTTGATTGATCAGATCGAAAGTTTAGTCTCTAAAAATGTCGTTGAGCAGCAGACTACTTGATATAGTACTTCGGTCAAGTTAGAAGAAGTACACTGGGTTCGAGTGGCTACAGGTCGGTTGGGTATTGTTTCTCTGTGGATTTAAGATTTGGGTTTCCACGTCTTGATTATCCATACTACGGTAACCAGAAACAGGCCAAAAGAACCAATCGAGACTGGCTCTGGAACTGCAGATTCTGCGGAAAACGAAAATGCGGTAGAGACAAATCCGCTGGTGGCAGCGATGCAGCTTAGTAGTAATATCCTTAATAACATTAATTGTTCCTTATATAGTATTGGATCCGTATTCTGTATTTACGGGTTTATTAGATTTTTTATCGTTTGCATCTATTTGAGCAATACCTGTACCAAACTCTGGAATATCTTCATAATCAGTATGATGGGAATTATTTGTTGAAAACTTATGGTTAAATGTTTAATAGGTTGTAAAGAATGCTGACGAGTCATTTACCTACAAAGCATCATAGTGTGATGTTCGTGGGAGCGGTATTCTACTTTAAATTGGTTGATATTTAATAATAGAAATTTGAGATTGGATCGAATTTTAAGGAATAGTGAATTACCTTAGAGATTTAAATCGCTGGATTCAGGCTATACGGCTGCGTAGACAAAGTGCTGATTTGAAAGCTTATTTTACTGACTCGACCCACTTGTCACTCGACACACTTGTCAACCCAGGTTTGACGAAGTACCAGCAAGAAATAATTCATTCAAAGTTTGTTCCTGGGGAAACCTATACTGGCCGAAAAAATCGGTTCGCCAGGGTTTTATCGGTATGGTAAATCCTTTCTTTTTTCTACCCAGGATTTGTTTTGGGAGTTGGGTAGCGAAGCTTTGTGTAAGTATCCCCTTCGGTTCGTGGTTGGGTATCCGAATCGATTCGGGTAAGCTGAATGAAAATTCTATGATTTTTTTTGAGATGAAGGGGACTCGGGCTTCTAACGAGACAGCCATGCTGGTTCGATCAACTTTTGTCAGAATATCTTCAGGTAAATAGGTATGAAAATCCAGATATTGTAATCGGGTAATTATAGGTAGTTCTTCGCGATAGTATTGTCGGAAAAACCAATAGTCATCGTAATCATCGGAAATTCCAAACTTGAGCCGGTATTTGTTTTTTTCATTTTTCAGCATACCACCCAATAGCCGGCAGTGCAGCTCCAGATCGGTGAGGAAATAACGTCGTTCTATATTGGAGAAAAGCTTGCCAATTTCTTTGCTCTGAAACTTTTGTTTTAGCCAGGCGTTGATCGATTTTAACCCTGACAAATTTGTGTATCGACTTGCCGTGATTTTTTTGAATTTAAAATAATGAATATAGCCACCAAAAATTTCATCACCGCCATCGCCGGTGAGGACAACCGAAACGTCCTTTTTGGCCAGTTCTGAAACCATAAATGTAGGTAGCGCAGATGTGTCTGCGTGGGGTTCATCAAACCATTGATTTAGTCGAGAGTACAGATCAATACAGCGTTGCCGTCGCATGATTTTGCTGCAATGCCGGGTGGCATGCATTGCGGCGACACTTTGCGCAAATTCGCTTTCGTCATAACCGGGAACGTCGAAACCAATCGTATAGGTATTTATATTTTGAGATTGTTGAGCTGCACAACTAACTATCACGCTTGAGTCGATTCCACCACTGAGGAAAAAACCTAAGGGTACATCGCTTATTAATTGTTCTTCTATGCTTTGGCTAACCAGTAACTTTAGCTGCTTCTGCGCAGACACTTCATCGGTATCGACAACAGCAGTCGGTAAAGACCAGTAGCGTTTTTTTTTCATCACTTTGGAATTCAGGTCAATACTTAGAGTATGCGCAGCCTCCAGCTTAAAAATATTCTGGTACATGGATTTTGGTGGCGGTATGTACAAATAGGTTAAAAAGTCATACAAAGCGCTTTGGTCAAGCGTTAATTGACTTTCTCCCAGGTAATTCACGATTGCTTTGAGTTCGGAAGCCCAGCCAAATTGTTTGCCGTCGAAATAATAGTAAAGAGGCTTAATGCCGGCAATATCTCTTGCCAAATGAACTTTATTGACACGGGGGTCATAGATACTGAATGCGTACATTCCGTCGATGCGATCCAGCAATTTATCCAAACCCCATTCCAGATAACCATTTAGTACGACTTCAGAATCGGATTGACTGTAAAATACGTGCTTTTCCTGCAATTCTTTTCGTAGTTCCCTGAAATTATAAATTTCACCGTTCACCGTGGACAATACGCCGGTTTTTGAGGCAAGCATCGGTTGTTTGCCATTGACAGACAGGTCGAGAATGCTTAACCGTCTATGGCCGATGTATAGACCGGCGTCGTGCCAGTCTCCTGACTGGTCAGGACCTCGATGAGACAGGCTTTGAAGCGCTTTACGCGCACGTGGAATGTTCGGGTGAGTGATGCCAAATAGTCCGCACATGGTGAATCAGGGAGTCAGGGTGGATTGGGTTTGGCATTATACACCTATGTTGGAGGCGCTCTATTTTTGCAGGTTTCTGGTGTTATTGAAGGGGCTTTGTGTATACCCACAGTGGTATCGATTCTGTGTTAGATCAAGCAATGGAAAGATTGATTTAGATTCGATACGATAGACAGGCTTTGAACAGCTGACATCTTCACTGTAAGCTGAATGGATCATATTTTGTACACTTAAATTTTCTGGTTTTAGATGGCTAAAAAAATTTTACTAATATCACCTCATCCCGATGATGCGGAGTTTGGCGTCGGCATGGCTTTGCTTTCCAGGTTGGATCAAGGTGAAATTGTCAAATCTTTAGTGATTTGTCTGGGCAATAAAGCCAGTGAATATGCAACTCGGGAAGAAGAGCTGCAACTTGTCAGAGATTCGTATTCTTACCAGGTCGAATTGTTAGGTCGTGCTGCTCCGGCAGATCTGCACAGACTGATTACCGAACTGGAAAAGAAAATTAGAGATTTTGAGCCGGATGTCCTGTATTTACCGTTTAGTCAGGATCGACACCAGGATCATAAGATCGTTTCAGAAGCAGCCAGTATTGCAGGACGATCTGTGCCGAACAAATATTATTATTGCACTCCGTCAACTCGGAGTTTCGAAGCGAATCATTATTTCATCGGTAATAAAGATCTGTTGCAACGGAAAATTGATCTTCTATCCTGTTTTTTTTCGCAACGTGAAAAAGCCTATTTGTCACCCAATGAAATTCGGGCCTATGCACAGACCAGTGGTCGAAACGCGTTACTGTATTCTCAGGGTGTTCATTACGCAGAGCCCTTTGTAACCCAGACATTGGATTATGCGAGCCAAAAAACCAAAGCAAACAAATTGAGTAAATCGGATGAATTTGATGAATTATTTTTTCCTCGATCAAAGCAGCGACTTGCAGAATTGCTCAACGGTTTTATAGATCCTGATCAAATTAGCAGTAAGCAATTTCCCTGGGAGTTGATTGAGTTGATCTCTGAAATCGATTTGAGTAAGGGTTCAACGAAGCAAGTGGTGTCAACGGGTGGTCTGCGGATCGAAGGCGAGGTGCGGGTGGAAGAGGGCGTTAAGTTACCTGAGAACGGTGTAATTACTGGGCCTGTATATATTTCAAAAAACGCTGTTATTCAAGAATATAGCGTCATAATAGGTCCTTCATATATTGGTCAGGAAGTTCGAGTTGGGTATCATTCTTCCGTGCGCGCATGTGTTCTTTGTCCGCAGGTTCAAATTGGCCAGCGGGTGGATCTGACTCGTACAATCATTCTGGACCGTAGTATGCTTTCTCACGGTAATACGGTTGGAGATTCATTCATTGGTTGTGATTGCTGGTTGGCAGGTAAGACTGATGTTGCAAACCTGCGGGTGGATCGTCGACCGGTTAGAGCAAATATTGGAGGAAGACGGTACACAACCAAGGGCAAATATGGTGCAACCATTGAAGATGGAGTACAGTTTCCCGCCTTGGTTGTGATGTTACCTGGGTCATATGTTACTAAAACACTGCGATTGCAGATAAAGGATTTGGTCAGTGGAAATAGGGTACATAAAACCCGTTAGTGGGATCGATGGTTGGTGTTAAAGGTGATCACAAAATGAGGCTTGCATTTTGTCTGTTTAAATATTTTCCTTATGGTGGTTTGCAGAGGAAAATGCTAAGTATTGCAAAAATTTGTCGGGGTCGAGGTTATATAGTTGATATATATACCCGAAGTTGGGATGGTCCGATGCCGGAAAAGATGAAAGTGTATCTGATTCCTGCGAAGGGTAAAACCAATCATGCAAAAAATGAATCCTATGCGAAATCGGTACAAGAACATTTGCAACGAATGCCCTACGATGCTGTGGTGGGTTTTAACCGTATGCCGGGGTTGGATATTTATTATGCTGCAGATGCCTGTTATGTTGAGCGTACCCAACAGACAAAATCCTGGATATATCGATTGACACCCAGGTATCGGCATTTTTCGGCTTTCGAGCGGGAAGTTTTCGCACCTGAAGCGGGTGTGGAATTAATGATGCTATCTCGCGTTGAGCAGAGTTATTTTATGAAGTGGTATGAGACGCCGGCGGAACGGTTTCATATTTTACCTCCTGGTATCAGCCGAGACCGCATGGCGCCACCCAACGCAGCAGATATTCGACTCCAATGGCGGGCTGAATTTGGTTTTAATGAGTCTGATAGGGTCATTCTCATGGTGGGCTCGAATTTCAAAGGTAAAGGCTTGGATCGAGTGTTATTGGGGGTTGCTGCTTTGCCTGTAGATCTTCGGCAAACAGTGCATATAATTGCAATCGGGAAGGATAAGCCAGATCCATTTTATAAGAGGGCGAAACGTCTGGGTTTGTCTAAACAATTAAGTATTTATCGAGGACGCGATGATGTTTCTCGATTTTTTCTGGGCGCTGATTTGTTTGTGCATCCTGCGCATATTGGAGAAACAGCGGGAAATGTAATTCTGGAAGCTGTTGCTTCCGGACTTCCAGCACTTGTTACCGAATCCTGCGGCTACGCGCACTATGTAGAGAAGGCTAAAGCGGGTTTGCTGGTGAAAGTGCCCTTTGAGCAAACAGAATTTGATGAAAAACTTCAGCAAATGTTGATATCCCGGAAGCGAAAAACCTGGGTTCGCAATGGGATTCTTTTTGCAAAGAAAGAGGATCTTTATAGTTTGCCGGAAGCTGCCGCGGACGTGATTGAATCATGCGTTCTTAGCCAGAAAAGCCGTTAAGGCGCAATTGATCTGTAATGCACTCACGATGGCGATCTGGCAGGGTCACCCCACATCCGCAATTAATGCAGCAATTCCAATTGTGGCTTACAGACGTACTACTGTAGGTTGTGGTTGTGGTTGAGGCTCGAACCCTAACAAAATAGCTTCGATATATTACTAAACGTCGGGTTTCGCTACCGTTTTACCCAACCTACGGAAAATTTATTCTCGACAATTATGATTGCTGATCTGAATGACATAGCCAGGATTAGCTCCTAAACATTGTGTAAGCTGTAGGGTATCTTATATCCTCAGTGTATCGGCATTAGACCGTGCTGAGTCAAGCAATCCCTGATAGGATATGAAACAGTTAATTTTCTGGAGCGTTATATTTGTTTACTAATTTTCAACTTCATGACCACTTGCTAAGAGCGCTGAAAAAACTCGGTATCGAACAACCTACCCCGGTACAGTCCAGGGCCATTCCGCCTGCTCTAGAAAAAAAAGATCTGTTAGTGAGCGCTGAAACAGGCAGCGGCAAGACCGTGGCATTTCTGTTGCCTACGCTTCACGGGTTGTTGAATGATCCGGATACGCAAGCTGGAACACGAGTCCTCGTTCTGGTTCCGACTCGAGAGCTGGGTCGCCAAATTATGCAGCATGGTTTAGCGCTGGCGAGTTACACTCAGTTAAGAGTGGGGTTGATCATCGGTGGAGAGAGTTTTAGTAAACAAAAGGCGCAGTTGCGTAAGAATCCTGAACTTATCATTGCTACACCGGGTAGAATGGTCGAGCATCTTGAGCATGGTACGCCCAATTTTGACGATCTTGAAGTATTGATTCTGGATGAAGCGGATCGAATGCTGGATATGGGGTTTAGCGAAGATGTATTGAACATTGCCTCCCAATGCAATCAACATCGTCAAACCTTATTATTTTCCGCGACCCTGAGTCACAAAGGTGTCAATCGCATTGCTTCCCAAATCACTCAGGACGCTGAGGTGATTACACTCAATACGATTAAGGATAAACACGAGAATATACGACAACAATTAATACTGGCCGATAACAATGGGCATAAGGGACAACTTGTGACCTGGTTACTGGAACACGAAAATTTTGGCAAAGCATTGATATTTGTGAATACCAAGGTGGAATCAGAACGGATCTATACCGATTTGTTTGAAACTAAAGGTCGGGTAGGATTACTACACGGCGGTTTGGATCAGCTACAGCGAAATCGTGTCATGAAACGATTGCATACAGGAGAAGTTAATGTGCTGATTGCGACAGATGTCGCTGCGCGTGGTTTGGACGTGCAGGATATCGAACTGGTGATTAACTTTGATATGCCCAAAAGCGGCAAAGACTATGTACATCGGATCGGACGCACAGGTAGAGCCGGGCGTAAGGGTTTGGCGGTATCATTGATCGGACACCGGGAATGGAATTTGATGATTGGTATTGAGCGTTTTTTGAATCAACGATTTTCACGTCGTACGATTGCAGAACTGGAGGGGCAGTATACAGGGCCTAAAAAGCAGAAAAAATCTGGAAAAGCAGTGGGGTCGAAAAAGAAAAAGTCTAAAAGCCATTTATCGACTAACAGCAGCGTGGGTCGGGCAAAAGATAAGAAATCCGCAAAGGGTCGAAATACAAATCAGCAGTTAGTAGGGTCAAGCCTGGGTGGAGCCAAAAAGGCTACTGGTGGTAGCGTTTGGGGACGGATAAAAAAACCTGACTGATCACTCTATGTTTTTCTATAGCCTGCGTTTTAAGTGTTAACCACTTTATTTGGAAAAATGGGCCAAAATCCACTTTTCCGCAATAGGCTCTCTAGTCTCGGATAGCCTCCTAGTCGGTCACAAAGCGCCCATCTTCAAGATGCAAAACCGTATCCATTCTTTCAGCCAGTGACTGGTCGTGGGTGACGATCAGAAAACTGATGCCAAATTCCTGATTCAGTTCAAGCATCAATTGGTATATCTGTTCTGCGGTCTTACTGTCCAGATTTCCTGTCGGTTCGTCCGCCAGAACACACTTAGGCCGATTAACTAAGGCTCTGGCGATGGCTGCACGTTGTCTTTCGCCGCCTGATAATTCTCCCGGTTTATGTTCCAGTCGACTTCCAAGTCCGACACGATCCAAAATGCTCGCGGCTTGATCTCGGGCGGTTTTGACCGTTTTGCCAGCAATCAATAAAGGCATACTGACATTCTCAAGCGCAGTAAATTCACCCAGTAGATGGTGGAATTGATAGACAAATCCCAAAGATCTGTTTCTTAGTTGTCCTAGCTTGCGGGGATTCAATGTCGAAATATCGGTCCCATCAAGTGTTACGTGTCCGGCAGTACAGGTATCAAGGCCCCCTAAAAGATGGAGTAGAGTGCTCTTTCCTGAGCCCGATGCGCCCATCACCGCAATCCGTTCGCCTGTGCGAACCTGCATTTCTACATTGATCAGTACTTCGACGTTAAGTCCGCCCTGAGTAAAGCGTTTGCTCAGGTTTTTGCACTGTAGTACGATTTCATCACTCATAGCGGAGTGTTTCCGCAGGTTTTATTCGTGAGGCCTGCCAGGCTGGATAAATTGTTGCCAGCAAAGTCAGAAGAAATGCCATTGCGGTAATTTGATAGACATCGGTCCAAACCAATTTTGATGGTAGTTCGCTAATGTAGTAAACGTCCGGTGCCAGAAACTGGACCTCGAAAAATTGTTCAATCCAGCTAACGATAGACTGAGCGTTTAGCGCCAGGAGTATTCCACCAATCGCACCGAGTACAGTGCCAATTGCGCCGATGATTACTCCCAGTACGATAAAAATACCCATAACCGATGCAGGAGTTAAACCCTGAGTACGTAAAATGGCAATGTCGCTTTGCTTGTCGGTGACAACCATGACCAGCGTCGATACGATGTTAAAGGCGGCTACAGCAACGATCAACAGCAGGATGATGAACATGACTCGCTTCTCTGTTTTAATCGCACGGAAGAAATTTTGGTGTACACGTGTCCAGTTATTAACCCGTACACCACCTGCAAAGGTACGTAATAGTTCATTCATTAACTGTGGTGCTTCAAAAAGATCCTCTAGTTTCAGTCGAAGCCCGGATACTGACCCGCCAAGTCGATACAGCTTGGATGCATCCTGAATATGCACCAGTGCCAGATTTCTATCATATTCATACATCCCTACTTTGAACACACCCGTTACAGTAAACCGTTTTAGTCTGGGTAATATACCCGCTGGAGTGGAGGTGACCTGAGGGGTAATTACGGTTACTTTATTGCCTGTTGTCACACCCAGATAGGTGGCTAGCTCAGCGCCCAATACAATGCCATAATCCCCCGGCTTTAATGATCCAATATCACCTTTAACCAGACTGGTGGTTACTTCCGACACTTTAGGCTCGAATTCGGGCAGCATTCCGCGCAGTAATGTCCCACTGACCCGTCGGCCTGCGTTTATCATAACCTGACCTTCGATATAGGGTGCCCAACCCGTTACCCGAGGTTCTTTTTCCAGGGTTTCGTCGAATGCATGCCAGTCGTCCAGCTGTCCATTCCAGCCGCTGATGGTTGCGTGCGAGGTCATACCTAAAATTCGATCACGCAGTTCGGCCTCAAACCCGTTCATAACAGATAAGACCGTAATGAGTGCGGTTACACCCAGCGCGATGCCGAGCACAGAAGTTAAAGTGATAAATGAGATAAACCGGGTGCGTCGCTTGGCGCGCGTATAACGCAACCCGACGAAGAAGATAAGAGGTTTGAACATGGCCGCCGATTAAACCACAAATAACAATGATCGGCTAACTATTGTTCTAATCAATTCTGGAAACTTGTTGATTGCTTCGTCCATTTCGCTCGAAACCTGAAGAATTCATGATGAATTCATGATGAATTTCGACAAGTTGAACATAACCCGTATAGATAAAAACAATGATCCGTAAGTTCGTATCCCAGGCGGTCACTGATTTCAATCTGCCGGGATTCAATGACTTCATCCTTAAATTCGTCCACCTTGCCGCATTTTACACAGACCATGTGATCATGGTGTTCACCACGATTCAATTCGAATACCGAATTTCCACCTTCGAAATGGTGGCGTTTAACAAGTCCGGCAGCCTCGAATTGTGTGAGTACTCGATAAACGGTGGCCAGACCAATTTCTTCGCCTTCTTCAAGCAAATTCTTGTAGACTTTTTCGGCGGTCAGGTGCCGTTCGGTCAATTGTCTGTTTTCCAGGATTTCCAGGATTTTTACACGCGGTAATGTGACCTTTAAACCCGCATTTCTGATGTCTTGACTTTCCAACGCTGGATCTCCGGAAGCGTGTCTTGATGGCTACGATGAGGTATGATTCCAAGTTTCTGATTCAGGCGACGATAAAATTCAGCCGACTATGCCAAAGCATCTCATTTTTGTTACCCTTATTGCAAGTTTGATTTTGACTTCCTGTGTTTACAAACTGGATGTTGAACAAGGAAATATTGTGACTCAGGAAATGGTTGATCAACTCGAACCCAATATGAACAAAAGGCAGGTTCGATACGTTTTGGGTACACCATTACTTGTAGATGTGTTCCATCAGGATCGTTGGGACTACCTTTATTCATTGCAACCGGGAGGCGGGATTCGCGAGCAAAGGCGCATAACTTTATTTTTCAAGGAGGAAAAGTTGAAAGGGATACAGGGGGATTTTCGGCCATCCAATGAGCCGGCAAAGGAGATTAATAAGGAGCTCAATGTAATTGTTCCCAAGCGCGAATTGGATAAAACACTTTGGCAGATGATAACCAGCCCGTTTGAGGATGAATAGGGTTCTTCTGTCGATGTTATTTTGCAGGGGCAAATAGCGGTTATTTTTTGGTTATTTCTTTGTTCTGGCTTTTTCTGCGCGTTGGCGACGAGCGGTTTTGGGGTCGTTTAGCAGCGAACGATAAATCTCAATTCGGTCACCATTTCGTAAGGCTTGTTTCAACGGGCAGACTTTCCCAAAGATACCTACCGGGTTTGTTGATAAATCAATTTCAGGGAATTGTGCCAGGATACCGGATTGTCTGATCGCGTTTTCAACGGTTTCACTGGGGGTAACTTTGATCGACAACAAAACTTGTCTTTCTGGTGTGGCATAAACAACTTCTACGACAATCATTGGATTATTAGGGTTTTCCGTAGAGGTCTTTTGCCCGCTGACTGAATGCGCTGACCAGAGTGTTGCAAATACGACTGAATACCGCACCGAATGCCAGGCTGCTTAATGTGCCGGATAGTTCGAATTCCAGATCCAGTGTTACTTTGCAGGCATCTTCACGCAAGGGTAAAAAGCTCCACACTCCGTGTAATTTTTTAAAAGGGCCATCGACCAGATCCATACGCATTTCCTGCTTGCCCCGATGGGTATTGCGGGTTGTAAAGGACTGTTTTATCCCTGCCCCGGAAATATTCAATTTTGCTTCGACAAATTCATCTTGCCTGCGGAGTACTTTGCTGGATTCACACCAGGGTAAAAAATTCTCGTAGGCTTCGATATCGTCTACAAGATCAAACATGCGCTCGGCGGAAAATCGTACCAATGCGCTGCGTTGAATTTTCGGCATGATCTATTCGTAAAACGTTGTTTAATTCAGGTATAAATATTTGCAGACCAAGTACGAGTACTCCTTCACACTTGTATTGACGGTTATCTCAAGCCGACAAGTAGTCATTTGCGTCGTTGCACTCATTTGAATTAGCCCACTAGTCCTGCAATCGTGCGCCTAGCAACTGACCACTTCTCAACTCGTTCTACCCGCCAATACAAGTGTGAAGGAGTATTAGCAGGCTGTCCGAGTGATCGATATTGACGGGAGCAATTTAAAAAATTCCGCCGAGTAGTACCAGGCCCACTGCGATGGGTGCGACGAAACAGACTAAAAAGTGCCAAATTTTGTGCAGTTGACTGTGTTCGGATATTTCCAGTCCTTCGGCGCTGTTTTTACGAGTCATGATCCAACCAGTGAATACTGCCATTAATATTCCACCCAGTGGTAACATTAAATTTGCACTTAAATAGTCCATCAGTTCAAAAAAGTTTTTTCCAAATATCTTCTTGTCTGCCCAGATATTTGATGAAAATACCGTTCCCATACCTAATAACCAGGTAGATCCCCCCAGAATATAACAGGCATTCTCCCGGCTATAATCCTGTTTTTCAACCAGATACGAAACAGCGGGTTCAATCAATGAAATAGAAGAAGAAAGTGCAGCAAATACCAGCAGCACAAAAAACAACAAACCGACCAAAGTACCGGCGAACATTTTGGAAAACGCGAACGGTAGTGTTTTGAAAATCAAATCCGGTCCTGCGGCGGGTTCAAGTCCATTGGCAAATACAATCGGGAAAATAGCGATCCCGGCGAGTAGAGCGACACCGGTATCACACAGCGCGATAATTGTGGATGTTTTTGCGATTGAAATTCCTTTTGGTAGATAAGAGCCATACACCATTATTGCCCCCATACCCAGACTCAGGGTAAAAAATGCCTGGCCCATAGCGATCAACACGCTTTCTCCGGAAAGTTCGCTAAAGTTTGGACTAAATAAAAAACTTAAACCCGCTCCGAATGATCCGGACGTCATTGCATATAATACCAGTCCCAGAAGTATAATAAGCAGGCCAGGCATCAGAAATCCCACAGCTTTTTCTATTCCTTCATTAACGCCGTGCATAACGATATATAGGGTTGTTGCCATAAAAAAGCTGTGCCAGATGCTCAACCAGACGACACTTCCATTGAGCGTATTAATTGCGTTTTCAGCCGATTCTTTATCCAGATCCCAAAGTAAGCCGGTAAAAATCTTCAAAGAATAATCAATGGTCTTTCCTGCTATGACACTGTAGTAGGAAAGGATAATAATCCCGGCTAATATTCCCATCCAACCCAAAAACCGCCAGAATTGACTCGCTCCGGCTTCTTTCGCCAGTGTTTCCATGGTCGTAACCGGATTTGATTTGCCACGCCGTCCGAGCATGGTTTCTGCCATCATAATCGGGATTCCGAATGCAAGCACACAAAGTAAATACACAATTACAAACGCACCGCCACCGTGTTCACCTGTAATATAGGGAAACTTCCAAATATTGCCCAGGCCTACCGCAGATCCGGTTGCTGCTAGAATAAAGGTCAGTCTGGATTTCCATTGGATTTGGTGAGTCGTGTTAATCGTCATATTTTACCCCGATTGACTGCGGTTTGATTTTGATTCTGTGTCCGGTGAGCTTTTGCAGTAAAATACCAGAGTTTCATTTTTAAGTCACAAATCGAAGTCATTCACTAAACTAAATGGCAAAAAAAAAATCAAAACCGAAAACCGGCGCGAACACAATTGCTTTGAATAAGCGGGCCAGACACGACTATTTTATCGAAGATACCTACGAAGCCGGCTTGTCTCTACAGGGTTGGGAGGTCAAGAGTTTGCGTGATGGGCGGGCACAGCTTACTGAAAGCTATGTACTGTTAAAAAAAGGCGAAGCCTGGTTGTTTGGAATGCATGTATCACCCTTACTCTCTGCGTCTACACATGTCGACCCGGAATCCATCCGTACACGCAAATTACTCCTCCATCGGCAGGAATTAAATAAACTTATCGGCTATGTCGAACGTCGTGGGTATACGCTGGTGCCTTTGGCTTTGTACTGGAAACGTGGGCTGGCGAAGCTTGAAATTGGGCTTGCGAAAGGTAAAAAACTCCACGATAAACGAGCGACAGAAAAGGATCGTGACTGGCAACGCGAAAAACAACGTATATTTAAAACGGGCTAGTCCAATTCGCTCCTTACACCGGATTTTCGATCCTGCTTGTAAGAAACTTCCAACACGCTATACTGTCCAGGAAATTAATCCTTTCCCGTTTTGGAAAGACCTTCCCGGATGTGAAAAGGTTTACCTGGGGGCGACCTGGCTTCGACGTGGGTAGCAAAACCTGAGGTGCATGCCGAGGACAGATTACCTCGTAAATCCAGTCTGTACTTTAAAGTATTCGCAAACGACGATACTTACGCACTAGCTGCATAAACCAGCTAGTCCTCTGACTGGAGCCGTGCTTGTGCGTTCAGAGTCTGCTTGCAGACATTCAGAGGTCATTTCTCACAAGACCGCGATAATGCTTGTTCGGGGCTGATTCGTTAAAACTTACCGGAACCGCTGTCGGTTTTCCTCGCCCGTCGGGTAGTCGGCAGTTAAATTTAAGCACGGGATAAGCATGTAGAGCTGAAGGCGGAGTGCTCGCGGACGCGGGTTCGATTCCCGCCGCCTCCACCAAAAGCGGGTTCATTAAGAACCTAAAACAACCCGATAAACTATATAGTACAAAGGATTATCGGGTTTTTTATTGCCTATAGCTTCCTATAGTGTTTAGTAACATCTTAGCTTTTTAGTAACATCCATAGTAACATCAAGCCAATGTTACTAATTGCGGTGTTACTAAAATGGCTAGAACAACCAAACCACTCACCAATACTGAAGTTCAGCAAGCCAAACCCAAAGATAAGGAATTTAACTTAGTCGATGGCAACGGATTAGCCCTGCGGGTAAAACCCAAAGGCTCCAAACTGTGGATATTTAACTACTATCGCCCCTACACCAAAAAGCAAACCTCTCTAAGCCTTGTGGAAGAGTAGGCGCTGATGGCCTCTTCCAGACCGTGAGTGAATATCCTCGCCCTCGACCTGGAGCGGCAACTTGGGCAGGTCGTTACGTTTTTTCCAATACGAGGGGCTGACATTATCGGTGTGTAAAAACATCGCCGCACCGCGCCAATAGGTCGGCTTGTTCAGAAACGCCCAGTTCTCCTTGGCATGGAAGCCGTCAATCGCTGCGATCTAGGCAATAAAGGCATCATCACCATAAAAACTGCCTGATCCACCAGCGCGGTGATGCCGCCCTCACAGGCCAGTGCATTCACATCCTGAAACTCGGCCTCAATATCTGCTATCTGGCTGTCATCCAGTGCATTCAAGGCTGTTTGCAGCGCTTCGGCATCGTTTTCTTTCAGTTGACTAACATCCGCCGCCAGCGGAACGCCTTTAGCTGAAAAAAACTGAGCCAAATAGACGTTGGGGGTTTTCCTAAAAAAATGTCGGTTTGAGTATTGCGCTGCCATGGCTTTGAATTCCCTTTATGCCTACCCCGATTATGAATCTTTCACGGTGACTTGACCGTTCATTAGCATGGGGAGGAGCCAGTCTCTCAATCCTATAAGTTCGCTGTTTTCATTTTTCAAGTGTAACAAAGGGGTCTAACAAAGGGGTCAGTTCTCTTATTATGGCATCGATATACTTTGTAAACTTGACAGAGGGTAAAACCAGGCCGCATGGAAGAAAAGAACGCGCCATATCCCACCGAATCGAACGGCGAGATAAAGCAGATTGCAACTATAAGAGAACTGACCCCATATTCCCTTTCACGTCATTAGCATGGGGAGGAGCCAGCCACATTCAACCAGTTCTTATCGTTTAGTATTTCTGTTGCTAGTGCAATTTGTCGCGGAGTAAACTGGCGCTTACGCTCATTCCATTGATGAATTTTCTGTACAACATCACCTGTCGTTTGTACATTTTCTTGTCTAACCACCCAGTGCACAGAAGCAAGTAGCTCTAAACCAAATGGTGATTCAAACCCATTAACTAATTCTGCAACCTTTTCAAATCGTTCACGTGTATCTGGGTGTTGCTTTAAAAAGATTTCGGCTTCATCTATAGCACCAGGCACAAGCTGCAACTCTTTCTCCGGTGCATCACCACCGTCAGCATAACCCGATACAAAATGCCCCTCTATGGCATTAAGCACATGCCTCAAATTTTCTGCATAAGGCCCATAAAGCGCTTTTTTATAGTTCAGCTTTAGAGGCTCGCCAGCAGCTTGCATAAAATAAAGCAGCTTATGTACTTCCAATAAGGTAACGGTAGGGTCTAATAATCCAGCTAAATAACGCTGCATCAATTCAATAAGTACCGCCCGCCCTGCCGTCATTCTCGGCAACTGTCTGTTTTGCACCATTTTATCGTTCTCTGGCGCACCTTTTGGCTCATAGACTAAAATCTCTACATCATCTAAATCGCTTAATGTGGCTTCAATCAGCTGCCGTACATCTGCCCAATCCAAGCCCCCCAAGCCGCTACCAAGCGGCGGAATAGCAATAGATTTTATTCTTTTTTCTTTAATATCGCGCGCCAAAACAACAAGCCCTAACTCAACATCTTCTATTTTACTGGCACCGCGCCAATGGCGCTTAGTGGGGAAGTTGACGATGTATTTAGGGTTAGTGAGTTGACCGGTTTCGACAATGAACATGCTGCCGGGTTGCACTTCTTTTTGCTTGCAAGCTATGGCATAGGCTTTAAAGTTTTCAGGCCATGCTTTTTTAAATTGCAGCGCGATGCCACGCCCCATTACGCCAACGCAGTTAACGGTATTCACTATCGCTTCTGCATCAGCGCATAAGATGTCACCCAATGTAAATTTAATCATTAGCGGTCTCAGTAATACCATTCAGGTTTAAGTGTAACAGCAGGTCGCTGAGTTGTCGCTTGCAGCGCATCCATCACTTGTTGATATATAGGCTGCGAATGAACACCAATGGCTTCGATAAGATGCCAGGGGATATCTTGTTCAACTAAAAATTCAGCCTGCTTGCCCTCTTTAAAGCCCTGCCACTGGTTGGTTTGAATCGCTTGCCAATTTAATTCGTGCAATTTAGCCAAATCATTCCTGTCTTCAAAAAAGCGAGAGCATGCATTGGATAGCGTAAATGCCCAACGGCGCTGTTGCTGATTCGCCCATGCAACAACGGCATTAAGATCCGCTTGTAAATGCACAATTGAGCCTTGCCCGCCTCTATAAGCTAAGTCCGGGTGATTCGCTTGATAAATAAGATACAGCATAATCGAGCGCGGGCAAAAATAGAACGGCACGCACTGACCCACGTACAAGTTAGGGTAAGTCGTCAGTGTTAATTCCTGTAAGCGGCGCTGCTTAATAGTACTCATACCCATGGTTGTTCCCATTGCACCCTGTGCAGCAATTTGGGCATCACATAATAAACTGCCGGTTGCTATCAGCGATGCCAAGCGATCCACATGAACAATGTGATATAACTTTGGATTGGGAGGTACAGTCATCTAGCCATTCCTATGCGGATTAGCACAAAAAATCATCTGGCTATTGTGGCGCATCTTTCACGGTGATTTGGCCGTTCATTAGCATGGGTAATAGCCAGTCTCTCAACTTAGCCAAATGTGTATTTTGCTGTTGGTTGAGTATTATTGTCTTTATGATTGGATCAAGTCGTTTACCCAATATTTCAACTACAGATTGGCTAACTGGCTGCATAAAGCTCATCATTACACTTGGGTTTATGCGTTTATGACTATTAGATGTGCCAGTCGCAGACTGAGTACAAAAGGCAATAAATTGCTGAGAGGTTGCAATCATGTATAGGAAGTTTTTATTTTCAATGTTTCGAGTACGCCATACAACAAATTCAGTTGAGCAAATTTGATCTTCTTTTTCCGCCACATACACTACTCGGTTAAACCAAGGATTTAGCTTGGATACCAGAATGTCCTTATTTGTCACTATAAATTTGTTACTGCCAATACCCCCACCTAGCTCCACACCATAAGTTTTGGTGGTATCTAATGTTGGGATGCTAAAAAGTTTAAATTCTTGACCAGAATGATCGGCAGGATTGAGGGTTTCCTTGCTTACTAATGGAATGCTCGATAATGAGGATACTACCCACCCATCAGGAATTTCACGCTTTAGGGTTTCGTTGTAGACCATTTTTCCGCCCGATGATTTGTAGGGCTTGCCGTTGGCATCGGGGAAGTCGAACTGAACAAACCAGTAGTCGTAGATGAGCTTGGCCATCGCTTCCAGCTCTGCGTTGATTTTGTTGTTGAGTTCTATTTTTTTGTCAATAGAAGATAAAACACCAGCTATTTTCTTTTGCTTCTCTATCGTTTCAGGAAGCCTGATGCAAAATTCTTTAATATCAGTGGTGTTTAAATTTTTTCTCACCACTGACGACAAGTTCCTTAGCACTTCGTACTGAGTTTTTAAATAATAATAAATGTATTCGTAGTCGGCCTTTTTGGAATTCACCTCTACATTACAACACGCCTGATTGGTCGTCATCTCTGATTTAATAATAGAGAGATTCCCTCTGGTCTTCCCCTCTCCATACATGGCAATTGATAGCGTATTTGGCGGATCCAGCTTGATGCTTGTTTGATCCAAGGCTACATCTGAAATTTTCTCATTTGTGTCGTATATATATTTCTCTCCCAGTTGTTCTGTTTTAAGCCAAGGAATTGAGCCGTTGCTCCAGTAATCAGGATTGCTCCGCAATGGTGTGATACCGCTTGAAACTCTTTTGGCAATATCTGAAATTGATCTACTTTGCATACTTCAACCCCGACAAGCACTTTTTGATTTCTTCTTCTAGATCATTCGAATCAGAAAACAGCACATCCAAATGACTAGTGAAGCCGTCCATCTTGTTGGAGAACTCTTCCTGCGTAATATCCACATACTCAATCTTCACCTCAAAATACTGCCCTGCACTCAGCGAGTAATTCTTAGCCTGAATATCCTCATAACTCACCACCACCGAGAAATCATCCACTGCTTGTTTGTCGTTAAAGGTGTCGATGATTTGCGCTTCGTCGGCTGG